>Ga0228711_1001123_pt1 | contig 38015 bp, 16 predicted proteins | sample MedpolnodulmetaG_2_FD_177996 | JGI IMG/M metagenome (GOLD analysis project Ga0228711, IMG submission 177996) | Root nodule microbial communities from Medicago polymorpha collected in Santa Monica, California, United States - brown nodules | ecosystem: Host-associated > Plants > Roots > Nodule...
TTATTTAAATTTGTTAGGTCAAATAACAAATATATTTTGTAAAAAAAAAAAAGAATGAACAAATAGTTATTTTCGTACTTACGAATAGTCAAAATTCAAAAATAGTATTTGATTGTGCACTACGTTAATCAAAATAAAATAGTAATTGATATTAAAGCGTCTATGTTATATAAGTTCCGCAATATACTTAGGGCCCATTTGGATTAACTTATTTTAGAGTTTATATAAAACAGCTTATGCAAGTAAATAAGTTTTCGTTAGTGAGAGCTTATAAATTAAAATAAAAGCTTATTTTTTTACTTAAGTTATTTTTCATAAGCTTAAACCAAATATGACTTAATTACTGTGATATCAATTCTATAAGTACTTTCTTACTGTCGTATCAACCCTTATAAGAAAAAAGTTATTGTTTGCATTAATAGTCTATTTTAACATGAGAGACTATTTTGACTAATAAAGTGTGTAATCATGGACTATTTTGGAATGTCGATAGTCGATAGATTAAAATACTATTGTGGCTACTCGTTACACATTCAGGGACAAAAATGACTATTCATCCTAAATGAATTGAATTAGCATATTTTATATTAACCAAACGAATATAAAACAATTCATGTGTTTACATAAGTAAAAAAAAAAAACTCATGTGTTTTCAATTTTTTTAAGGAAACTCATATTTTTCATATTCGTTAATTGAATCAGTAATACAACATTGAATGCATTAGGAAGTTATAATTCAGTTAGTTAGTTTAAAATTAGGAGTTAAGGGAAGCACTTGTTGAACAAGTAAATCAATTAGTTAAAAATATTGTTGAAGTTTGTTAAGCTTTTGTAGTATAAATATAGCACGTCTCTTAGTTGCTTGTAATGCAATTCATTCAATAAATATTTACTTTGATTCTCTTCTATTTATCTTAATCCTCTCTCAAATTCTTTCTTCTTAAACATTTGTAGTTTCTCTTTTGTTCTATCAAATTGGCTCAAGAGCTTGGTTTTCGATCATCATTGTTGGAGAATTTGTGAAAGATAGCAACTCACAACAATGAAAGTTTCCCTGCGCATGTACCAATTTTTTATGGCAAGAGTTATGATCAATGTATCGTGAAGATGAAGGTAATCTTCAGGTATCAACAAGATGTTCTTGAAGTTGTAAACGATGGTGTACCATCACTTGCAAGAACTGAAATTGATGTACAACAAGTTGTACACAGATGTGAAGAAGAGATATGGGAAAACAATGTTTCTCATTCACCAGTGTGTGAATAATGACATTTCAGTATGTCTCGACTTTTTTCTTTCAGTGGACCAAATAAATAAACCCCTCTAATTGGTAGGTCAAATAATTATTTGAATCATACCGTTCAAAAAAATAATCCATAGGTGCTCTAGAACGAAGAGGGGCACCCCTCGCTCATGTGAGCCTAATATAGTATTGAAATCACCATTATTGATAAGATGTGTTTTGATATTCATTCATTGTTATGACAACACATAATTGAAAATATATGTAAAATAATTCCACATGGATAATGCATACTAATTAATTTTCTTAATTATTATTATACTTTAAATCAAAATTAGATTAAAATTAATTTAGATTTGATTTGTTAAAATTGATTTAAAGATTAGATTTGAATAAATTCAAAACTTCAACCAAATGAATATACTTCATTTAAAATTGAGTAAATAGCCAGTTTGGTCCCTAACTATTGTCACAAAGGTCCCTGACTTCAGGATTAAATACAAAGTATTCCTTAAATATGCACTTCCGTTATCTGTTTAGTCGTTGACGTTAAAAACTTCTGTTAAGTGATGAGGTGGCGTGCATGAGGTGTCAGAGAGACTAAAGTGAAAGTAGAAAATGATCACTTTGGTCCCTGAACCGAAAATGAATATCCCCAAATTGAATCTCAAATCCCTAAATCACAAATGAATCCCTAAATCTCGTCAAAAGAATATAGTAAACTCAGTGAGATTAGTGGAGATTTGTGGTAACAAAAATGATCATAGTAAACTCCAAATCTTTTGTGCTACCAATCAAAGGAGTTTAGTTTATATGGTATGTATTATTGTAATTAATGAGTAAACCACCAATTTGGTCCCGGTCTTTGTAAGTGATTCTCAAATTAGTTCATGACTCTGTTAATATTTCAAAACAGTCAATGTCTTTGTCAAATGTTTCTCAATTAAGTCCCTCGTCATGCGATAAAAACATAGAAACATGGGTCTAGTTTTAAGTCCCTCGTCATGCGATAAAAACATAGAAACATGGGTCTAATTGAGAAACTTTTGACAATATTTCAAAATAGTTTTTGTCTTTGTAAAAAATTTCTCAATTAGACCCATGTTTCTATGTTTTTTTCACATGACGAGGGACTTTTTTTAGAAACTTTTGAGAAAGACAAGAACTATTTTTGAGTATTAATAGAGGCGGGAACTAATTTGAGAATCACCTACAAAGACATAGACTAATTTGACGGTTGACTCTATAATTAATAGTATGTCTCATGTCAAATGCCTCCAAACTTTTGCTTAACTAAACATGATCAAAAATAGCTTTAACCATAACTTACTTTCAAATAAAACACATTTGTCAAACATGCATGTCATTTGAGATTCAATTTGGGGGATATTGATTTCCGATTCAGGGACCAAACTAACTATTTTCTACTTTCACTTTAGTCATATGACACCTCATGCACACTACCTCATCAGTTAAGAGAAGTTTTTAACGCCATAGATTAAATTGATAGATAATCCTGAGTTAGGGACAGCGAGGTACAGTCACGGAGCAAAGTGATAATTTACTCTTTAAATTATCCTACTCCACTCTTTTATCAGCAAATTTGTTAAGCAGAGTTGTCCCGAACAAAGCACCACCCAAATAAAACTCCCACAGCCTACTCCACTCAATCTACCTCAACCAAATAGAGACCATTATCATTTCTTCCCACACCTTCAATTTTTACATCAACCCAAAGGTACCATTTTTTTTCTTGCATAATTTCCGTTTTTCGCAAATCTTTTCCTATGTATGTTAAATTCACTTCAATTATTTATGTTTGGTAGCTTTAAACCTGTAATAGGTTTCTTCTGGAATGAGTGTAAGGTGTTTGTAAATTTAACTGAACCAGATAATAGAATAATCAGGTCCTACGTGTAGAATAACTCCTATATAGAATAGAATAACTTTTTTGTATCTCTGATCGAAAGCGTGTTAGGTGTTGACACAACACCGACACATGTCATTACATTCAATTAATTCATTTTCTCAAATTATCATTGATGTCTACGGTGTAAGTGTTTGTGTTGGTGCTTCATATTCTTACTATGCTTTGTTTGCAAAATTATTGTTTATGTGAGTCATTGTGCAATTATCTTGTTTTACGTCTTATTATTAGTTGAAGATGACTAAACTATGAATTTGAAACCAATAGTTATTTTAATGAATTATAGAGTCTCAAAGTTTAACATTAGGGTGAGAACTTTAAGTGTAGTTATGTATTCAAACCACTCATGGTCTCTGTTGTCAATAGCGGTCACGCCGCCCGCTACCGCGGTGCGTAGTGATTTTTCATGTCCAGCGCTCTCAGCCGAATCAGAGTGGTGTGAAAGTCAGAAGCGGCCGCAACGGCCGATATAGCGGGTAACAATTCAAAGCGGCCCGGGTCAACAGCCGATATGAGTCATGATTGAGTCAGGAAAATTGTTAGCACAGTAAGACTTAAAACTGATATCTTTTTAAGGGATTGTGTAATTTATCTTTTTTGTAGCAAGTGTCAAACATCTATGTACCATTTATCTTTTACTAGATTGACATTTATTTTGAAAATAAGCAAAAATAAGTTGGAATGATTTAATACAAAATGTCCCATTTATATATTTTATGTTCAGGTGACCTAGGTTTCCGGCTATCAGCACAAGAGTTCTTTTTCCTTTATGCCCTTCATATACTCCGTACAGAAAATAAGATAGATGGAATCCACAAGCTCCAGAGTCAATGTTGTTCAAAGCTCTAGACAATCCTCAAAGCGACTTCTGTTTGACCGCCGCTATGGATGGGTGTAATCTCTCTCACTTTCTCTCAAGTATCTATTAATCTTGTTGCGACTATATTTCATTAATAGTTTTATTGTGATACATTTTGCGATTGTTTAACAGAATTGATGAATGGAAACATCCAGCAGAGGAAGCACTTCATGGTGGCCGAGGAATGTAAGATGTTTCCCTTTTCTTTTAAATCTCTATATCTAGTTTCATAATTAACAAAGTAATGTAACTTAGGAAAAAAACATTTACCACATTTCTAAGCATTATGTGGTTCACTGTGTAGACTGCTTCAGTTAGAAAACTGGGTTTCGAGCACCGGAAATTGTATTGATTAACAGATAACAATGAGCAAAGCTCTTACGGGAAATTAAAACTACCCGTACTAAAGCTCCTTCAAAGAGAGTAATTCCCTTTGCCTAGCTGAAAGTACAGCTCAGATTCTTTTGCATGAAAATAATGCCTAGTACTCTCTCCTTCCAATCATTTATTCACTAAATTGTAACATATGTCCCCAAAATGCGGCGTCTTCCCAGGCCATGTCACTGACGGCCAGATTCCTTCCTTTTCTAGAATAAACCCTCTGCATCTTGAGCCGTGGGTCAGTATCTAGCATCTGATCATTTTCTAAGTCCTCGCCCTTATTCGGCTCATCAGCATTTAGCCCTAAGGTCCTATCAGCTTCTGAAAGAAATGTAAAAAGATAATATGAATTATACTTCGCTTTCTCTGGCGTTTCTGCTGCATAACCTCTTATGCACTTGCTAATTACTATTCTCTCTTTATCTTTTTAAAGGTTTTGCATACTCCCACTTGCCAAAAGTTTGGTGCAGATGGCCTCACAATCGGTATGATGACAATTTTATCACTGTTAAAAGTGTTACTCTGATTTTCGCTTAGTGGTTACTCTCTTTATTTTTATTTTTTGTAGAAATCAATTTATTGCATACCGTGTTCTTGGCTAGCCCGTTTTGATTTGTACTTCTTATGCCTTGTATATTTTCATCTTTGCTTCATAGTAATAAGTTATTATAAGTAATCTTTGTAATTCTTAATGGGTTTTCAGATTTTCTTCCATTGGTTTTAAAGACAAGTCAAATATGAGATTATTTAAATTTAATAAGTTTTGTGCATGTCCAATGTAATGGATAGGGTTATGGATGGGTTGATATTTACTATTTGAACTAACATAGTCATAGGAAGGGCAAACCCTGTTATCTATTGCTTTCTGTGGACTGTCATTTGTCAAAACTTGGATATTGTTAGGAATTTATTAAGTTGGAGGATCGAATGAGTCATGGATTTTTGGTTGTATAACAAATTTTGAAAAGGAGAATATGACCTTCTGTTTGCTTTATCACTCAGAGTTGAGTCCTTGAATATGCCAAATGTCTTATTTCACAAGCAATTCCTCTTTAAATTAGTTGTCAATATGCTTTTCAGCTATCGCTTGTTTTGCAACAAAAAAAAAAAATCTGCTTCAGGAGTCCAAGATTTCTCCAAGTTACTTGGAAACTCGGTCACTTACTTTTCTGTAGCTTAAGATGATTAATTAGATAGGCTCTAGGAATAAAAAGGATAAAACTTCATTTAGGTACTGTACAGTTGAAATTTTTTGGTGCTGTATTGTATCAGTATATGGTCAGATTAAAGGGTAGAGAAATCTGTAAAATCCAATTTTGTTACTAGTGTTGATGACTTATGAACTTGGATTATGAGGTATGGTAATACCTACATAATAGATAGATTGCATGTATATGTCTTCTTCATTAAATTTTAAATTATTGTGTGCTCTCTTTTTATTAGCCGACCCCACTTAGTGGGATAAGGCTTGGTTGTTGTTGTATTGTGTGCTCTTTTTTGTATTTAGTGTGACCACATTGTGTGAAATTGACTTATTGTGACCAAATTGTACATGTTAGAAATTAGAATGTGAGAATGCTGCCTCAGTCAACTAATTATTATATGATTTAGGAAGAACTATTACTCCATCATTTAACTTATACAACACACAACACAACTTTTTTGCAGATAAACCTTGGAGTTTCCTCGGCCATAAAAGCTGCTGAAAACCCACAGATGTTTTCCTTGCAGATGCTGCAGAGTGCTCTAGATGACCGTGTTCGCGATTTTGTGTCGTCTTTGAAAATTGGCAGGTGAAAGGTTTCACCCACAACAAAAATACTCTGCCACATTGTTCCAACAGAAACCAATGATGAAAGGCGCAAAAGTTTCTCCTCGTTAAAAGTTTGTGTTTTGCGCGTATGCAACTATGCTTAAGTGCTTTAAATTATGATAGTAGTCTTGTTTTGCATTTTGAAAACAGCTTAATTAAGCACTTATTGAATATTCATCTATTATCAAACGTTTATGTATAATTTATTTTTATGGTAGACGCAAAAGTTTAAATTATGCCACATTGTTCCAACAGAAACCAATGATGAAAGGGCAAAAGTTTATTGTCATTAAGAGTTTGTGTTTTACTTGTATGCAACTATGCTCAAGTGCTTTAAATTATGATAGTAGTCTTGTTTTGCATTTTGAAAACATCTTAATTTTGCACTTATTCAATATTCATTTATCATCAAAAGTTTATGTTTAAGTTATTTTTATGGTCAAAGCAAAATTGTAGTTACATTGTTGTTATAAATTTCAGAATATTTTCATAAACTATTTTAGAAAGTTCAATGAAATAAGTCTAAAATTAGTTTATGAATATGTCATAAGTTATTTCTTTAAGCTCTTTCCAAACACTAAGAGGCGTGCTTAATTATAGTAGATAAACTTAAATAAGTTGCACATAAGTCAATTTTATACGGAAAATGCTAACAAGTGTCCTTAGGACATTTGTTAAGAAGTTTAAAATGAAAACTTTTTCTTTTCAACACTTTGAAACAACAAGAAGTGGCTTTTGGCCAACCTAAATTTTATCATTCATTTCTAATTTTGAATCCCTAACAATTTAGTCCAACCTTTCCTTAAAATCACTCCATACCTTGTTTCAAATATCACAAATCACAACAAACTTAGTTTTCTTATAAAAAAAATGGGTACAGTGCACACAGATCGCAAATTCTATTTCTGGATGGATTATCATTGTTCACGAATCCAAACCCTTTGTAATCCACATTGAAATGTTTTTGGTTTCTGTAATTATTAATTTGTATAGTTTACATACATTTGTTTACATGTAGAACTTTGATGATGATGTTTGGGAGAAAGAAATCCATGTACAATATTTGTTGTTTCTCCTTTTGTCATTTCACATCTTTTTCTTAATCAAAAAAGATATGTCAAATGATAAAAGGACAAACAACACATTTGATTTGAGACATTCATGCTATGAAGAACCAGGGTATTTCACAACCAGAGGTGACAACATAACATTCACAAGATATTGATAAAAAAGCATTAACTTGGCGAATGGTTTCAACATTTAGAAATTGATAGGTACAAAATGATAGAGGATAAATTCAGAACTCAAATTCATGTTTGTATCAGCCCTGGTAGGTATCAGGTAAACTGAGACAAGGTAATGCAATGGTAGTGAAATTTGTAGCTTCAAAATTGAAATAAATTGTCTTAAAAATGTCTGTTTTGACAGAAAGTTCGGCACGATGATAAATGCCACATCTTAGAATTAATCTAACTACAAATTCTTTAGTTTAAAAATTTCACAAACAGTCACTTTAACTGTTTGTTAACAAATGAGACTACAGCAATACAGATGCTGAGTATGCATCATTTAGCTGATAACCATGGTAGAGTCTACACCCCAACAGCTTATAACCAAGTTATCATCTTACTAGTTTATAACATTTATGACTAAACTCAGCCTTATATTATTGCTTTGATCGCTTGTATTTCATAGAATTGAAATCAGTAACAGGATATTAAGACGCACACAAGGAGAGTAGAGAGCCTATATGCATCTTAAATACAGAATATTCAGTCTCCTAGAGGCAAAACCAATCGAACAACTAACATAAAAATTCATAGTATGGTATTACCACAAACAAATCCAAATATACGACGTTACACCAAAGAGCCAACACACTATCAAAAAGTAATTTAGAATGACATAATAATTGTATTGAGAACAAAACAACTTCCAAGATTGTCATTTCTAGAGTACCAACAAACATTAAATAACGACCAAAACTGAAATGGAATTCGATTTGATAAAGCTTCAAAAGCATTACTTTAAAAGCTAACAAATACTACTCAGTACTTAACGGGAGCAAGAATTTCAAGTTGGGGAGCAAGCTTCTCGTCTACGATCTTCTCTGCTTTAGCCCTCAATTTATTGATCTGCTTCTTTTTCTCATAAGCAGCAAAAGCCCTTTCCTTCCTCTTCGTCTCGAGCTCCTGTTAACAAGAGAACAGTTAAAAACTTAGGAACCGCGGTTATTTATCAAATACAAAGAAGAAAACTTCAATCATAACCAAAATAACTGACCTTGATGGTGCCGGCGTAGTTCCATCCAACCTCTGCGGATAATTGTCCAAGCGAGCAGTATTTGTGTCCCTTTTGAAGCCTCAACACCCTAAATTCAACGACTCGTTCAGTATTCAAACTCGATAAAAATTCTAATTCTTCGTCGAAAGAAGAAACAATACTTACTTAAGAGCATCAGGAACAACCATCCTCTTAATTTTGTCATATGGAGGTGGAATACCCTCATACACCTTCATCCTGGCAAGTGCCGCCTCTCCACGCTTTGTCTTGTGTGGAATCATTCTACAAAAACACAAACAACTTTTCAGAAACCCACCAAAACAATAACACATCGCTCAAAAACAAAATCAATTCTCAAAAACTCTCCAAAAGAGAACAGAACACTCAAAAACAACAACACTTTTCGAAACACAACACTCAAAGACAACATCATAACCTGTCAAAAACCATCCACAAAAGAACACAACATTCAACACTGCCAACAATATCACTACTCAAAAACCCTCCTAAAAACAACACAAAACTCACAAACAACAAGATCAATTCTCAAAAACCCTCCAAAACAGAACACAAATCAATAACATCGACAGTACTTCTCAAAAACTGAAGAAAACAACACAACACTTCTGAAAAACCATTCACCAAATACTATAACACTAAACAACAGCATTTGTTTATAACAATTTAACAAATCAATCAAACAAACAGAGACATTCAACCGCAAAACAACTCATCCTTAAACAAATCCACGTCAAAAAATCACAAAAACCAATTACAAACATTAAACAATAAACATAAATAACACATATACAACATAAACAAATCACAAGATCTAGCAAAATAACTATAATCATTCAGAAAACAACAACCTATTAATATCCAAAATGCGATTTATGAATTAAAACAACAACCCAGAAATATCAAAAATGCAATTTTTAAACAAAAACAATAACCTAGTAATATCCGAAAATGTGATTCAACAACAAAAAAACAAAGATTGAATGATTTAGCGACTAACCCACGAACAGTACGCCAAAAGATCTTACTGGGAGCCCTAAAATGAATAGGACCATGAGAAGGTTTGGTGTTCATCCTCTTCCTAAGAAATCTCATATACTTCATCTTCTGCCTAACAAGACCACCAGAAGCACAAATCTCTTCACATCTAACAAGAACAACCTTCTGACCATTGAGAAGCTCCTTTGCAACGATGGAGGCAAGTCTACCTAGCATGTGGTGCCTTGCATCGATCACCACCCTCTTTGCGCAGATACCTGAACCAGACACCATTTTTGCTCGATCTTCTTCTTCTCCTTCTTTGTGGCTCGGTTAGGGTTTTGTGGTGAATGTGAGAGAAGTATATATATGTCGTTTTTTTCATGGGTTGGGCTTTTCGGGTTTAGGCTACGTAACCCACGTTTGGTGTAAGCCCGACATGTGCTTTGGTATTAGAAAATTGCTGTTCCCACTTGTAAAATTACTAAACAAAACACATGGAAATTGCGCATTTGCTCTCAACTACAATTAAATACTGTTTGGTGATGGCAACGATAGTTAACTACAGTTGCAAACGACATTGCAATGGTAGCTAACTACTGTAGCTATCAGTATTGCAGTCGGTGCATGTTGTAATTCAGAACCATGCTAATTTTCGGCAAGTTATGACCAGTAATGCAAAACGACAATTTTAGTGGAAAGAAAACCAATACACCAACTATTTTAAGTCATAAGTTACAACATTACATAATTTTTCATAATTCATTAACATTAAATCAATTCGATATTACGTTAACATTACACGAATAATTGAAATTCAGCAAAAGTGAAAAGTCTATAAAATGACATCAAGTCTCTATTGACAATTTGGTCAGTTGCAGTTTGAACGAACACAGAGATATAACACGTTATTTTCAACTATCGACCTAAATATTAATTCTACGTTGTTATTGTCACGAATAACCCGGGGAGAATAAACTGTTTTCCACATGTCTTCATCTTTATCCGTCCCAAGATCTACACATGGTACCTGTACAAATACATGAGATGTAGTATGATTTTCATCAAGATAGACAAAGTATTTGTTAAGTTGTGTCTTTAACTTCATTGTGTCGGTTGGAGTTAAAAAAATGTAAGCGTCTTCTTGAAAGTGGAATATCAGACATGAGCTTCAATTTGTGCATCTTAGACATGTTTAACTTCACATAAGTTTATAAAATAGCAAATATCAGAATAAAACAAAACGAAAGGTAAAGTAGATCACCGAAACATAGACGTATATTTATAAAAGAAAAATATTTATATAATTTATAAAAGGTTAGTTGTATATTTGCCACAAAAATGACATTACATTATATCCAATGCTCTCATTACTGTCTTAACTATATCATTTGACTTCACCTCTTTGACTTACCTTCTCTTTTCCATCAACTTTTATGTCCTTTGGTTTCACTCTGCAGTTTGTGATGCACTTTGCTCTAACATTTCTACCAATATTAAAATAACTAAGTATTGCACTAGTTTCGGGGAGAACAGTTGCTACGACATTCATCAAAGTCGTATCCTTGTCAGTCACAACCACCTTTGACATATCTTTCTTTGAGTTAAGAAGTTAAAGCAACATCTATAAAACCCAAGTAAACTTGCCCTCTTTCTCAGCCGTAATAAATGCAAAAGCAACGGAATATGTCATATCGGTTAAGGTGACCCTAACTATTTCAAACAATGACATCATGTACATATTGGTTTTATAGGTGGAGTCCAAGATCACAACTGCCGAAAAATTGTTAAACAACTTAATAGATTCAGGATGAGCCCAAAATATGTCATCAACGATAGTACTCTCACTTTGTGCTATGGTGAAATAAACAAATTCGTACTCCTACAACTTTGAGACTATATACTTCATCCTTGTTTTGTCATTTATGCTTGAATTTTTTATATTTTGACGATCATTGAATAATTGCTTTATATTTGTCAGGTACTCTTGTCCTTTTCACTTCAAATTCGTCAAAATATTTTTTGGTTGCACCAAACTCTTGGTAAAATCATGCACAATCTTCTTGTCATCCTCCCTTAATCTTCCTACAAGAATGTGCCCTTCTAACTTTGGCGTTGTCTCATTGTTGTGAACTCCATTAAGAATAGCCAACTTCCAAGCCTTTGCTTCCATACTAATATATCCACCCAACTTGAAGATACACCCACATTTCCTTGATCATGTTGCTTCAAGCTCCAATCTTTTCTTGGGTACTTTGTGATCGCCACTCCTTTCACAAATCAACTTCAAAATTGGATTCTTTATACTTAATCTTTCTCTAACAACTGTAAATTCGGCCCTATTTTCTTGTCGATGTATCAAACTAAGCAATTTATCTCTACCTTTCCTTGTATCTTGGCTCGAAAAGAAATGAGTCATGTCAACTCTGTTGACACCAAGTTGGGACGCACCAGAACTAACATGCAAAGCTTCAACATTGACGAAAGATTCAACATAAATGAAAGCTTCAATAGTATGGTTTTTGACATCAACCGAAGCTTCAACCTTAGGTGGTTTGATCTCGTCGAAATAATTGACAAAACTAGGTTTTGTCTCTACCGGATCATCATCTGCAATCTCAACCATAAATATAAATAAACAACATATCATTGCAAAAACATTTAATTAATATTTAACTTAAAAGAAAAAAAATTGAGAAAAAGTAAAAATAGGCAGTAGCTGTTGGAAATTTTGAAAATTCAAGGCCACAATTGTAGTTAACTACAATTCTACTAATGGTAGTTAACTACAATTGAAGTTCTAATGCCAACGGTAATTAACTACCGTTGCAGGTGCATTTCAGAAATTACAAAATTATGACAGAAAGCTGACCAAATATGAATGTGTTAAAAGATGCATTATAGGTTTTTGATGTCAAATGTGTGTAGAAACCTTCTAGCAATACTATGTGATCGCCACTCCTTTCACAAATCAACTCCAACATTGGATTCTTTATACTAGATCTTTCTGTAACAACTGTAAATCCAGCCCTATTTTCTTGTAGATGTATCAAACTAAGCAGTTTATCTCTATCTTTCCATGTATCTTGGCTCGAAAAGAAATGAGTCGTGTCAACTTTGTTGACACCAAGTTGGGACACACCGGAACTAACATGCAAAGCTTCAACATTGACGAAAGATTCAACATAAACGAAAGCTTCATTAGTATTGTTTTTGACATCAACTGAAGATTCAACCTTAGACAGTTTGATCTCGCCGAAATAATTTACACTACTAGGTTTTGTCTCAACCGGATCATCATCCGCAATCTCAACCATAATTATAAATAAACAACACATCATTACAAAAACATTTAATTAATATTTAACTTAAAAGACAAAAAAATAGAAGAAAAATATAGGCGGTAGCTGTTGGAAATTTTGAAAATTCAAGGCCACAATTGTAGTTAACTACAATTCTACTAATGGTAGTTAACTACAACTGAAGTTTAATGCCAATAGTAGTTAACTACCGTTGCAGATGCATTTCAAAAATTACAAAATTATGGCAGAAAATTGACCAAATATGAATGGGTTAAAAGATCCATTACTTGTTTTTTGACGTCAAATGTGTGTAGAAACCTTCTAGCAATCATTCTCTAATGATTTGAGATAGATTGGGGAAAAAATTACACTTTTATGGTTTTTTGTGAATAAGGTAAGAAAAGGTGATGAATGAATAGGAGGTAGGAGTATGTTTGCCGGTTTTGGGCAAAATTCTATCGCAATGGTAGTTAACTGTTGTTGGAAGGTCAATTGTAGTTGACTGCAGTTGAGGGTAAATTCGTAATTCTTGATATTTTTTTAGCAATTTTACAAGTGGGAACAACAGTTTTCTTATTATTGTTGAATAAATTAGTAAACGAGTTTAATTTATATAACCCGTGCGTGAAAAAAAGTTTTACACCCCGATGTTGTCTTGTCATATTATTTATCAAGTTAAAAACGTGGTAAATTCTTATATACTCTGAAGTTCTCTTGAGTATAGAAACCCCATATTCAAAGCTCATTCAAAACTTGATTTTATTTCAAAATAAATTAATAAAAGAATATGACATGGTATTGAGTAATTGGATGTTGAAGGATACATATACAACCAAACACGAGAGGTACAATTGGGTTCACCTAAAAACACATGACTTATCATAGCTCATTAATTGATGTGATAACATATCATTAAATGCATGTGTGAAAAATATGGACATCAATGTGTGTATATTTTGTTTTTGTTGGTAGATATACGAAATGACAAAGCCATTATAAACTCACACACACACAAGTTGAGGTACCGGGGTTCGAACCCCATTCATGACATCCGGCCTAACAATTTCAGAATTTTACCAGTTGAGCTAGGACTTCTGGACTTGTGTATATAAATTAAACTCATTAATATTCTAAATGCCATTTTGATCATCCTATTTTATGATAATTGAAGTTTTGACCCCTTCATCAAAACGTGTATTTTTGTCCCCTAATTAACTTTTTTAGGAAATTCAACCCCCGATCTCAATGTTATTGGCCTGATTGATATGTATCAATGTTCTTTGATTCGTATCACTCTTCATCTGGGATCTCATGATACGATTCAAACTCCTTCCTTTAGAGGTTTCAATCGATTCAATCTTCATCTGAAAATTATCTGAATCGTATCAATATTCTTGTGAATCGCGTCAATCATCATGCTTTCCATAATCTCCTTTTTACAATATCGAATCTTATCAAGATTTTACTGAATCAGTCCACACACTTTTTAATCATTTGAAATAATTTACAAATAGACTCTGAAATGTTCAAAAACTCTCCTTGTCTCTCTCTCTACATCTTCTTCAGATTAAACACTTTATTTAGATCTTTGTAAAGTGTGAGGTCAAGGTTGTTAGGGTGCTATAGTACTTGCAACATTTGTTTCTCTCAAGGGTCTTGGTGGTAGATCAAAGATCTGAAAAAAGAAGGCATTTTTCACCTCCAAAGGGATTTTTGGGGGTTGTTTCTCAACCACATAAAGATTCAAGGAGATCGGAGCTTCGAACATTGCAAAGACGAATTCTCGGAGTAGAAGTTCTAGGGATTGCATGGAAGCTTGAGGTTCGAAGGTCTTGTGGGTGTCCAATTTCAAGAGGTCTTGAAGATTGAATCTTGTGTGATTGCTTAACATATAAGATTAGGGAATCGAAGGAATCTTTGTAATCATACATTTGTAAACATTTTTCATCATAGTGGAAGACCATGATATAGGCATTTTCTATCACGAATAGAGGACGTACCCCTAGAGAGGACGAAAATGGGGAACCTCTATAAATCTTAGTGTTTGATGGCCGGATATGGCAAGTGTACCAATCGTTAACCAAGTAATAAAGTGATAAGTCGAATGTCGTATCCACATGGATTGTCCTTTCCTCCAAACAATTCGTGTTACTTATTTTTGTAAGTTAACGGTATAAAAGTTAGGTTGAAATTTTTATCTGTTGGCAAAAGAGCAAGTTTACCTATTTTGGTTGCAGAAAAGTAAGCAGCGGTTAGGATTCTTCGAATCCCCTCTGTATATATATTGTTGGATAATAAGTAATAGAAATGTCCCGTTTATTTATCTTAGGTAAACTATACAAGTGATGAGGTTGTTGGGACGTCACTAACCTATTTTAGTCTATCCCTCTGATGGCTAACTGCACCTGCTGATCGCACAGTGATCCTTACGTGCGAGGTATTGCTAATTCAAAGGTAATTGAAACATAAACGTAAATTGGCTTTCCGGTGATTCCCAAGGCAATGAAGGCCAAGGTTCCCTTAGGTCTTCCCATCTATGAATCTTAGGACACTCATAGCAAACTCTCTCTACGTTTTTAGTAGTTCTACAAACGGGCAACCCTAATCTACGTCTACCTTACTAAGGGTTTCAAGAGAATGGTTCTATTAGGTTATGGCTTATTTCCTTCAACTAGAACTTGTTTCCCTAATTACTAACCGGTTAATTCCTAGGTTCGGTAAGGCACCACCCGACTCAATAATTTCACCTACTAAGTACCTACGACTGGGGTTAACAATTCTTATGGCATATTTGGCTAGTTAATAATCAATTACTTCCTAGACAGATAGTTATCAGTAAAGGGATATAAATATCAAGATATAAGCATCCAGTACCTAAGTACCTAATCTAGGGTTGCACCTATCATAAAAATAAACTATTTCCTAATAAAACTTAATAGTGAACAAAAGAATAAATAAATAAAATAAACGACATATTATATTAAATAAATATCCAACAAAAATGTACAGAGGTTCATCCTGGAAATCTAACCTAAAAAGATTTAGTTACACATGGTAACTAAAAACAAATTACTAAAGATAAAAACATACCTTAGAAAATCAAGGAGAAGATAGAAACTCTCCCGAAGCTCCAAAGTTGCCTTCCTCTTGAACTGCCACAGTTCTGAACGAGAAATTTTGAATGAGGAAGACTGATATTTATAGTGAGAGTTTCTACCTTGGTTTGGGCTAACAGTTCGGGCTTTATCCAAAATAAAAGCAGGAAAAGATGCTTGTGCCCCACATTTTCAGATGCAAGGGGCACATTGCTAGTGTGCCTAGAATGACCGTATGGTTAAAACCATGCCCTAGGCGCATAACATGCCATTCCATGTGCTAGGCACATGGTTCATGTGCTAGGCACATTACTCACGGGCAAATGGTTCATGTGTTAGGCGCATGACATCTCTCCTGGGCCCAAATTCTCCGATTTTTCGTCGTTTTAGGTCTTCGTCTTCAAATAACTTTCCTCAGGACTAGGGAACAAAATTCCTCCGTGGTGTTTGTCTTCTGAGGCCTCTTGAATCTTCATTCTTCATTTCCTTGAATCTTCACAATTCTTAAGATGTTCTTGATTTTCCGATTTGCATGATTTCTTCGTGAATTACTTCAACAATTTGAATAATCCCCGACAACGATGCCAAAACTTAATGGTCGGATATGGCATGTGTACCAATCCTTAGCCAAGTAATAAAGTGATAAGTAAAGTATCGTATCCACATGGATTGTCCTTTTGTCTAAACAATTCGCGTTACTTGTTTTTGTAAGTTGACGATATAAAAGTTAGGTTGCAATTTTTATCTATTTGCAACAAAGCAAGTTTACCTGTTTTGGTTGCAGAAAAGTAAGCAGCGGTTAGGATTCTTCGAATCCCCTATGTATATATTTTGTTGGATAATAAGTAATAGAAATGTCGCGTTTATTTATCTTAGGTAGACTATACAAGTGAGGAGGCCGTTGGGACGTTACTAACATATTTTGGTCTATACCTCCGATGGCTACCTGCACCTGCTGATCACACGGTGATCCTTACATGCGGGGTCTTGCTAATTCAAAGGTAATTGAAACATAAACTTAAATTGACTTTCCAGTGTTTCCCAAGGCAATGAAGGCCAATGTTCCCCTAGGTCTGTCCATCTATGAATCTTAGGACACTCATAACACACTTTATATACGTTCTTAGTAGTTCTACAAATGGGCAGCCCTAATATATGTCTACCTTACTAATGGTTTCAAGAGATTGGTTCTATTAGGTTACGACTTATTTCCTTCAGCTAGGCACTTGTTTCCCTAATTACTAACCAGTTAATTTCTAGGTTCGGTGAGGCACCACCCGACTCAATTGTTTCACCTACTAAGTACCTATGACTAGGGTTAACAATTCTTATGGCATCTTTGGCTAGTTAATAATCACTTACTTGCTAGACACATAGTTATCAGTAAAGGGATATAAATATCAAGATATAAGCATCTAGTTAGTGATAACAATATTAGGCCCTGTCATAACCTAAGTACCTAATCTAGGGTTGCACCTATCACATAAATAAACTATTTCCTAATAAAACTTAACACCGAACAAAAGAATAAATAAATAAAATAAACGAAATATTATATTAAATAAATATCCAAAAAAAATATACAAAGTTTCATCTTAGAACTCTAACTTAAAAATATTTAGTTACACATGGTAACTAAAAACAAATTATTAAAGATAAAAACTTACCATAGAAAATCAAGGAGAAGATAGAAACTCTCCCGAAGCTCCAAAGTTGCCTTCCTTTTGAATTGCCACAGTTCTGAACGAGAAATTCTAAATGAGGAAGACTGGTATTTATAGTGAGAGTTTCTACCTATGTTTGGGTTAAAAGTGCGGGCTTTACCCATAATAAAAGCAGGAAAAGACGCTTGTGCGCCGTATTTTCAGATGCACAGGGCACATTGCTAGTGTACCTAGTGCATGAGTGTATGGTCAAAACCAAGCCCTAGGCGCATGAACAATGCCCTAGGTGCATGGCATGACATTCCATGTGCTAGGCGCATGACTTCTCTCTTGGGCCCAAATTCTCCGATCATTTTAGGTCTTCGTCTTCAAATAACTTGCCTCATGACCAGGGTGAAGATGAGAAAAACACAAGAATAGGGGGTTGAATTATATTAGCTTTTTCTTCTTTTTAAACTGAGTCCAATGTTCAGAATCTGATAGAGTTCAGAATTAAGAACAAAGTTCAGAGTCTAATGCAGCGGATAAATAGAGAGAGAGAGAGAGAGAGAGAGAGAGAGAGAGAGAGAGAGAAGAGAGACATAAAGCAATTATACATGTTCCTTCCACAATCCGGAAGTAGTCATGTCCCCCTTGCACTTCCAAGGAGAGTTCACTAAAATCAATACCTAATTACAAATGCTCAAGCACACAACAAGAGACTTCCAATACTCAAGCACACTTGCAAGATATTCTCTATGCTCAAGCACAAAAGCAAGAGACTTCTAAACAAAAAAATTACACAGAAAGATGTTTTAGGCTGTACACTTGATATACAATCAGTGGTGTTCACAATACAAATCAAATACAGACTCTTAAGACTCTAAAATTTCTAAGATATGAAAGTTGTTAAGAAATTCTAAGTGAACTTTGATGTGCAACAGTTTCAGCAGAGTTTTGATACTAGTAAAATTGTTGTTGAGTCTCTTACAATCTTCAATTCTTCACTCCTTTATATAGAGGTGTGAGAGACACGTTTATGATTGCCAGCACGTCAAAAAGAGTCGTTGTTGAATCTTGATCATCACCAATGATTTTTTTGCTTGATATGGTTAATGTCCTAGGAGAGAATAATTTGAAATTCATTCCCTGTTTAGAGAATTAACCAGCGTAGACACAGTTGTAGCTTGTACTATTGCAGACATGAAGAGTGGAGTAGTGGTTGTGCAATTGTACTATGTCCTTTTCTGCGCTCTTCAGTGGATAAGCATCCAATGCCTTCTAATTCCTCAAAAATAGTCGTTGCTCCAGGCTTCTATTCCTTATGCAATGATGTGTCTACAGAATAAAAAACTTTAACTAACTGCAACTTCTTTGACTTCAAACTCTGATGATCTTCAGACTCTTATGGTCTTCAGACGCTTGATGACGTCAAACTCTGGCAGTCAACTTCTGATGGTGTTCAGGCTGTCTTGCAACATAAGATTCCTTTACTAATTCCTTTTCTCTCTTTTGTTTTTTCAAAATCAATACTTGAATTCTAAGACTTATAAATTTTTGTCTATGGTCCTGCACACTTGAACAAATATTAGCATATCCAATTGACTTTTTAATACCTTGTTATCATCAAAACTTAAGGTGGTAATGTTAAACACATTTTGTTCCCACAATCTCCCCCTTTTTTATGATGACAAACACTAGTATTAATGGTCAATTGTTGTTAATCTAATTAACAAGTTGACTTTAGGGTATGAGGTTTGTAAGCCCCCCCTGAGTCTGATATATAGTTCTTAAGGTGAGGTTTGTAAGCTCCACCTGAGTTCTATGCAAGTTAATTAAATTTATTTTAAACTTAAAACGTCACTTAGAAATAATTTCACATGAAATTAGAGACTAAGAGAGGAGAAGAAGATTCTCCTAAATTAATTTTAATGTTAATTTAGTGGGCTCAGAGCCTAAATGTACTATATCCTACTCCCCTTTTTGTCATCAACAAAAAGAATAAAAACAAAAGAGAAGTAAAAAAAACATGAATTATTTCTAAGCAATATATCATAGCATGGTTGAAATATCAAATAATCATTAAGTATCAGAGTAAAATAATCAAAACGTATCAGAAACATAAACATTAGAAGCATAAACTAAGAAACATAGACAATAAGAAATATGGTGTGCAATCTAAGTTTGCAGTTGTTGTTGTTTCATCATGGCCATCATGTCAGACATCATAGCCCACTTGTTTCAAGATGAAGTAGATCATTCTTGTGAACAAGAAGGTGGATCTAGAAGAGGGTGCCAAAAATTCAATTGTTCCACCAATAAATTATTATGAGTCAGATATCATGAAAGCAATTATCACAACTTTCAAAAAACAAATGGATGTAAGTAATCACTCTAAGTATGCATCTCAATGTTAATTACTTTATCATAGTGTATACAATTAGAATACTTTTTTAAACTATTATTTAATTTATCTTTGTGGCAGATATATATTGACAAATTAAAAGAGCTGGTAGAGACAAAAGATTTGAAGCATTTTTGGGCAATTATTTTTTTTGATGACAGTGAAAATAAGGTAAATACAATAGCTAGCTCTTAATTTTAAGTTATTTTTTCTTTTGCCCCAAAATTATATTGTTTGGTATGACTTATATAGGTGGAGATGAGAAAAGGAAGAAAAGCAACAAACAAGGTGATTGGACCTATCTCGGTTTCTTACGAACTTCCTCGATGTTATCTCGAGATTGACGTTCAAAGGGTAAGATTGGTTATGTGTCATTTCTTACTCAATTACAATTTGTCATATCCATGATTAATATTATATTAACATAATAAGGAAATACCATGCTTGCTTTATATTTAATATAATTTTGAGGTAAATTAAAAATTTGAATTGATTTTATTTATAATGTACAGTTGATTGTAACACGGCCTCGTTCAAAGGGTGTCCCTCAAAGATCTATTGTGACAAATTTACATACATGCAAGCTACATTGGTTGTAAAATATCATATATATCTTCAATAAAATTGGCATTAATTCCTTGACAACTAACAAAGTTTGTATGTATGTTAATGCAGTGCTTTGTAACTTGTCATAAGAAATATTGATTTATTTTGTTTGCTTAAGCAACAAAATGAACAACTACTCCAAATTGTTGAATATAGCTCAAAAGAGCATCCTCACTTGCAGAATAGTAGTTGCCAATTGGGTGTGGATATCAGTAACAGAATCCAAATTAAACACTTGGTCAATTGCATATGGACTAGTACTCAGAATTTGGGATGCCAAAGTTAACAATGAGCCATCTCCAATAGTGTTAGATGCTTCAAATGTTGCATTAATATTTGGTTGGCTCTTTGAACACACAACAAAATCATATGGAAGGATGGGTAAATCTTTAGAGTCTTCACCCCTTAAATCATATAAATCTAAAATTTGGTCAATGAAATAAATCTCAACATCTAGGTCTTTAAGGGGTGAAGACTCTAAAGATTTACCAATCCTTCCATATGGTTTTGTTGTGTGTTCAAAGAGCCAACTAAATATTAATGCATCATTTGAAGCATCTAACAGTATTGAAGATGGCTCATTGTTAACTTTGGCATCCCAAATTCCGAGTACTAGTCCGTATGCAAATGACTAAGTGCTTAATTTGGATTCTGTTAATGGTATGAACACCCAATTGGCAACTACAATTCTGCAAGTGAAGGATGCTCTTATGAGCTATATTTAACGGTTTGGAGCAAAAGAAAAAATAACTGAAAATTAATACCTAGTTATAGTACTTACCTTATTTCACCGTTATAAAAAATAATCATCTTCTAAAAATGCTTCAAATCCTTTGGCTCTTCCAGCTCTTTTAATTCGTTAATATATATCTGCCACAAAGATAAATTAAATAATAGTTAAAAAAAGTATTCTAATTGTATACGTGATAAAGTAATTAACAACGAGTTGCATACTCAGAATGATTACTTACATCCATTTGTTTTTTGAAAGCTGTGACACAGTTGGTTTCATGATATCCGATTCATAATAATTTATTGGTGGAACTTGTTGAACAATTGAATTTTCTGCACCCTCTTCTGGATTCACCTTCTTGTTTATAGGAATGATCTGCTTCATATTCAAACAAGGGGACAGAAGAAGTGGAAGGATCCATCTTCTTGTTGATAGTGTGATTTGCAACCAACATATTGTGCCCATAAACAACCGCCATTAATTCATTTCATGGATCCATGAAATATACACACAAAATAATAAAATACCAGGGTGTGACGAAGAGAGATAATCAGAATTGAATATGTACATAAGCAACAAATCACATGTATTTATAGCCTAAAAAAAAATTGTTAACGTTGCTCACCAAGCCCTTCCTTAATATATTTGTTTTAAAACAAATTGGAAAATATTTAAAAATTTAAAATTCAACGAATCCATTTAGTTTGTGACTATCCACTGATCGGTTGGTGTTATGGTATGTTGATAAAGTTATGATTTTTGTAAAAATGGAATAATATATTTTGAATCAAATTAAATAAAATTTTCTTAATTAACACGTTGGTGTTATGGTATGCTCATAAAGTTATGATTTTGTCAATTTAAAAATGGAATAATATATTTTGAATCAAATTAATAAAATTGTTCTTTATTAGCAGGTTAGTTATTATTTTTGCACATATATTATATTTTCCAAACAAAAATTAATATTTTTATTTAATTATACAATTAATGAAATAAATAATGTCTTTAATAAACAATATGCCTATTATCGTTTGTCAAAAAAAAATGCCTATTATAGTTACGATTTAAAAAAATTCTATTAAATTATTTATTTTTGATGTTTTCAACAAATTTTTTTTTACCATTTAAATATTTTTATTTTATTCTATCAACCATATAAATATATTTGCAAATACTCTTATTTAAAAACTGTTTCTAATTAGTTTTTAGTCTTTTCTTTTGTGGTGGCCGGGGTTTGAACCTCGGACCTTGCATATATTATGCATTGTCCATACCAACTGAGTTAATCTCACGATGACAATTATTTTTTAGTCTACACCACCACATTATATTCTAGTTTATTTCTTTTTTTCATTTATTTTTATTTATTTATTATATTTTTTAAAAGGGGTTGCAGATGATTGTGAAGGAGATAGAATGCCAACTTGGTTGGGATAAATTTCTCTCTTGTAATTTCCTTGCAATTATTATAATTTTCTTATCTGAGTGTGTTTTATATATAAAAAAATGATTTTTTTATAGCTTGATATCAATTATTAGAATTTTCTTTAAATATATTTTAGGAAGTAGTGATACGGCCACAATACACTCTTCACCTCTTATTTGAGTAATGACTTTGGGTGATACACGAAATTTTCCTAACATTATTTTTCATAAGAATGCATATATATATATATATATATATATATATATATATATATATATATATATATATATATATATATACTCGTATTCATTTGAGAGGATATATATGATGTTGTATCAAAAGTAAGTATTTTTGTTATCGTCTCCACAGGGACTGGTGCGATATTCTAAGCCGTTCAACAATCGATATCGTTCTGAGCTAGGGTTTAATGATTGTTTTGTTTCATGAACTATAATACTACGTAATTGTAAAAGATATGAGTGTTAACAGGGAAATAACTATGCTGAGATTAAACTCCATCAACCTACTCATACGTATTCTCGGATTAATGTTGCGATTCTAATTATCAATCGATATTATCACATATTGCTCGACAACATCATTCGTGTCCAAATGATGTCGTGAGTTCTATTGAGTCGTTCAGTCGTCGATTTTCCAAACTACTAAACGGTTCAATAGTCGATTGTATCATTGTATAGTTGATTTCCCAAACCATTCAATGATACAAAAACTTTGAATTCCAATAGTTAAAGCGATTATCAAAACCTAAATTCCATGTCTAGAACAAAAGATTTTATAGAAGATTATTCTAACCTAGATTCAAAAGGTATTTTTCAATAACAATTTAAATCCATAAGATTAAAATGAAAAACAAGAACAACCTCAACATCAAAAGATAACTAAGACCAAAAAACATCATAATCAAAGGGAATATATACTAATAGAGTTGATTACATTTAATCCCAATGATGACACTAGGTCATATAACACTTTTGTTATAGTTTTTATGTACTTTTGAGCTGAGTTCAGGTGATTATGCATGAGTTAGAAGCTCCCAATGACACATTTGATGATTGCAAGCAAAGAAGAAATCATGTTCCGATTTATGAGCATCAGGCTACGATTTTACTGCAAGTTTGAGACATTTTGTCTCGTAAAAAATCGTGCTCCGATGGAACCAAATCGGGCTACGATTTGGCAGACGCTCCAGCTGGAATCTGAGTTTAATGAAGCAATCATGCTCCGATTTACAGCATCGGAGTACGATTTTGGCGTATCTGAGAATTTTCCTATAAAAGGGAAGTTGCGTTCTGAGCCAGGGATTCGAAATTTTGGAGAAAGAAACTGACTTTTGGAGCTGGAGATCTGGAGAGAAGGTGGGAGACCATCAAAACTCATCCGATTGCCAATTTCATGTAATGAATCCTTCTTTTACATTAGTTATTTGTGCTTTAGCCATGGGTAGCTAGATCTTTTGTGATTAGGTCAAGAGATGATTCTGTTCTAGCTCATGTTTATGTAACTTGTAACTCTTAATCTTTATGAATATCATTCTAGTTTATTCAGTGTAAATCATTCTTAATGCTTTTATGATTTTGACCCAATATAATTGATTCAAGAGTTTATATGACTATTGACACTAGCGTGTAACTCGAAAATATCTATACTGTTCAATCTAACAGACAATCTAGGGATGGAGCGTTGTTAGGTTGTGATAATTGAATTAACGGACTTAAAACCTTTGATGATTATAGGTTCACCTGAGGGATCGGGGAATTATATTCTGAAAAGAGGACTTAGGATCAAGGGATTGACCTAAGCTATTTTGTTAATATATCGTAAACTTTATAGCATTCGTAGACTTAAGAAACAGGTTACTAATGAGCGATGAACAGATGAATCGAATGACCTAGTCATCTCTCCATATTATTTCTTAAACCAATTTTTCCTTAACCATTTTATTTTATTTTGCAAATCAAACCAATTGCCTCAGTGCAACCCCCATTTTACAAACATCCTTAATAATAATGTTACTACCGAGTAGAAGTTGAAACAGTCCCTGTGGATACAAATCTTATAAATTTTATTACTTCGATATAAGTTAGTACACTTGCTAACCATGTATCACCCAACAAAAATAGTTTAGTTACACATTGTCATGATAACTTTACAAGGAGAAAAGAAGAAATGAAATGAGCAAGCCATGATGTCTCAATGATCTTGGAAATCCCTTCAATCCTTGTGCTCCTTTCTCCTTAGGTTCTCTCTGATTTCCCCCTGTTTTCTCTCCCTAAAGTGTCCTAGTAATAATCTCTGTTATGATATGATATCTCCCCCACTAAAATGAACAAATTGGCCTTTTATACTTGCAGAATTTTATGAACTCGTCATGGCAAGTAATTTGCTCGCCATGGCGAGTTGAGCTTTCTTCTCCAGTGGGTTTCTACCACGTCAGATTTGAGGGATTAGGCCGCCTTAACTCGCATCGCGAGTAATTTTGCTCACCATGGCAAGTTAGCTCACCATGAACTCGCCATGGCAGGTTGGTGGCGAGTTGCCTCTGGTACTCTCTGCCTCTACTCGCCTTGAACTTGTCTTCTTGCTCGCCTCGCGAGTAATTCACTCGCCATGGCAAGTAGATCACTTGCCATGGCAAGTTGACTTTTTTCAAAAATCCTTGTTTTTCTTTCTTTCTTTCTTAGTGTCTTGACATTCAATTCCTGCACAAATGGATATAGTAAGATTTAAAAAGCGTAATTGTTCATCTTTTTCTCGGCTTTTCCCTAAATAACTTGTACGACAAGTAACAAAAGTGCCTTAAATGTAACGTGGAATTAACTACTTTCTGGCACTTATCAATATATCTTTTATAATTTGAAACTAATATAAATGTGTAAATGGATGATTAAAACTTTAGGCGTAGCTGTTTTTTTGAAGGTAAGGCGTAGCCGTTAGGAAGTCATATTTATTTGTGTTATAAAATATAATTGAACAAAATAATGAAAGACAATTATGATTTCTTGAATCCTCTTTATGTTCTAATTCGGTCAATCTAGGTTCTAATTCAACTAGAATTCAAGGTCTACATACATGAAGTTTAACAAAGTAGATCTATTTCTGAGCACGTTAAATAAAGTCATACTACTTAAAAGCTTGTCTCTACGTGAATTACCTTAGCAAGTGAAGGGATTGAATGGAAGCTTAAGGTTTGAAGGTCTTGTGGGTGTCCAATTTCAAGAGGTCTTGAAGTTTAAATCTTGTGTGACCGCTTAACATAAAAGATTACAAAATCGAAGAAATCTATGTAATTATACATTTGCAAAACATTTTTCATCATAGTGGAAGGCCATGATAGAGGTGTTTTATATCACGAAGAGAGGACATACCCATAGAGAGGACGAAAAGGGGGAACCTCTATAAATCTTAGTGTTCTTCTCTTCTCTATCCTATTAGATGTCCGCATTATAATTGTATATGGATTCATTGTCGGAAGTTATCTTAATTTAATTGTGAGTTTACTAATTTACATTACTTGATCTCAATTACATCAATTTAGATTCTCTAAATTCAATTATCTCACAATTAAAGTTGAAAGTAAGCTACAAATAAATGATTCATATACCTTGTGTTCATTAGTTGTTAATGTGATTAGTTGTTGTTTTTTTGAAGAAGTTAACCTAACCCACCCAAATTGGCATTGATGAGAATCGAACCTGAGACCTTGAGGAGGAACATACTCTAAGGTCCTAAGCTAACACCATCAGACCAACCCAAGTGGGTTTATATTTAGTGTGATTTATTGTTAATAAGTTTGGTTTGAGATAGTTTAGTTTTGCAATTTCAATGTGTGTATTGATTTTTGGATTGTATTATAAGATTCAATATTGAACCTCTTAATTCATATTTGAATCTTTGTTTACCTTCATTGCCTTACTTTTATCATCATTATCAAACACGATTCAGTAGTCATAAACAATTTTAACTCACGATTTCGTAAAATCGTTTTGAAAATGAAAAAAGTAAGTGCACTTCCCATATCGTCATATATACTAACAAGTGGCATCAAGAGTCTGGTCTCTTAACTACCAAAAGAGTCGATATGATGAACAAAGAGCCTAAGGGGGCTTACAATAGAGCTTCTATTTTTAACAGTGAAAATTATGATTATTGGAAAGAGTGTATGAATGTTCACATTCAATCGGTCAATATGGATGTTTGGGATACTGTTGTCAACGGGCGGTTTGAACCGCAAGACGATGTTGACGGTGTGATGCAAAACAAGCCTAAGGCCGATTGGACAGATGATGATAAGAAAATGGTCCAATAGAATTTAAGAGCGAGGAACTCATTTCTGCCCTTGGTGTAAACGAGTATCACTCGGTCTCGCATTGTAGGATCACTAAGGTAATGTGGGACACCTTAGAAACCCTCCATGAGGGTACCGAGGACGTTAAGCAATAAAAAATCAATACCCTCCTCCAACAATATGAGCCCTTTCACATGGAGGATGGTGAAACCATCTCCATGAAAATGAGGTTTACTCACAATGTTAACAAATTACAAAACTTAGGAAAAGACATCTCAATCTCAAACCAAGATTGTACTAACAATGTTTTAAGATGCATGACTAGAGATTGGTAGCCCTAGGTTACCACTATAAAAGAATCTCAAAACCTTAACACTCTTGGAATCACCACTTTTTTTGGAAAACTTAAAGACCTTGAACATAAGGTCCTAAGGTTGAAAATTAGTAAGGAAGATATCAAGAAGAAGGAAAAGAAGTCTGATGCATTGAAATCCTCATCGTCCGTGGAAACTTCTTCGGTTCAAGATGAAAGTGAATCCGATTAAGGTTCACTAAATGGGAAGAAATGGGTATGTTCGCGAGACAATACAATCACTACATTAAGATAAATGGGCTGAAACATAATGACAAGAATTTAATCAACTTTGGGAAGACATCACTCAAGGGAAAACAATCAGAAAATAAGGAGAAAGTAGTAAATTGATATGGATATGGAAAAGTTGGTCACTACAAAAACTAATGTCCAGAGCTAGCTAAAGTCAAAGGAAAATCCAACTCGAACCCAAACTCTAGAGGAAGAAGAGCATATATTGCTTGGGAAGACGATGACATGATATCCATACTTAGTGACACTGAAAATGATGAAGTTTCTAACTTGTGCTTCATGGGTCACATGAAAAAGAAGAAAAATAAGGTAATTTACCCTGACTCTGAATCCGAATCTAATGCTTCCTATGAAGAACTACAACAAGCTCTAGTAGATATGCTTGGTGATGCTATGAAATCTTTTGAGAAATTAATTCCTCAAAAGAAAGTTATTCTAAAATTGAAGTCAAGCCTTCACAACTTAAATGATTTTAAATGCTTAAAAGACGATCATGCATCTCTAGTAAATGAGAAAATTGTAATTCCTTGCATTGAGCCACCTAAAGCTAATCCACCGAGTATGATTCAAATTGGATGGATATTTCGAGTTGTGAAACTTGTCCTAGTATACATAAAGAGATTGAATACCTAACTCTCAAACTAAAACAAGTCTCCATAGGTGAAATGAAGTTTTGCATGAAGTCAAAAGACAAAAGAACCTCCTTTATGAGACCTTATAAACGGTACTCCTTTGTTAACAAAAATGATGATTGAAATTCTCATTATCACAAGATTAGGTGTCATTATCGTGGAAGGTTTTGTAATACCACACCACATTGTCACATTAGGAAGGTTGAGGTTCCTAAGGGTGTAATGATATGGGTGCCTAAGAACTTAGATTGTATTAAAGACCCTAAGGACTCAACTTTGGTTGACGGTCTAAAGGGTCCAAATTGGTTAGTGCAAAAAGTGTCTTACAACCATGGAAGTTTCTTCTCGGTTTGTTCAAGGCACTCAATTGTAGGCGTACCTACTACTTTCCTATATTTTGAAAGAAAGGGGGCACATCACAAGACGACTTTTCAATTTGGAGATCCTTTGTTTTTTCACGTACTCCCACAAGTTGGGAAATGTTTGTTTGTTTTAATTGTGTTATTATGTTACCATTGGCCTTATCACGTTTGGATTGTCACGAGAAACCACTCCTTGATCATCATTCTTGGAAGCACATGAACAAGGGAGTAAGTTTATGGTTAAGGTAAACTGTTTCTATTTCGTTTCACATGTGTTTTGACTCTTTATGAAAATTGCACTTCGTAGTACTTAAATATTTTGTTATAAGAAGTGTGTTTCTTGTTTGAATTTTGTGATTTCTTTCCATGTTAAAAATTGTAATTTTGTGCATGAGATCTTGTTAATTGTGTATCTTGCATGCAATCTTTTGTTTTTTTGATCTTCGTAGCATGCTTACTTGTGTTCAATTACGATTGTGCACTTGTGCGTTTGTTTGGGGTTCCTAATTAAATCATTTATCCGTTCAATTTATATACATCTAATCACACACATAACTCATTGCTATATGTTATATGTGAGTCAAGATATTTACTGTACACTCATTTGATATTGAATCATGATTTATATTTTTAAATAGTGCAACTACATTTTTTAATTAAACAAATAATTTGTTGTTGTTTGAATCGATTCAAATGGTCTCTCAATAAGATCTTTGAATCGTATCAAAATGAACCAATTCAACTTAAACATAACTCATACCAAATGGACCATACTTCAAACTCAGCTTTACATCGTGGCCATTCATTCAAACAACCCTTCCTACTCTCACAACCTTCAGTTATCAAAACTAAGCTTAAGCTTTACGTCTTTCAATCATATTTCAACTAGATGGGGTTTACCTTAATCTACTCACAATTCTTTAAGAAAGTTATATAGATGAAACACATGTATTACTAGGTATTTAACCCGTGCATTGCACGAGTTGGATTATAAGTTGTATTTGAGAAAATAAAAATTGTAATAAGTATAATCACATATATTTTATTGATTTATAATATGTCAATTCATACTAAAATAGGAGTATTCTTTAAAACATATGAGAATTTGTATTGATTTATATTGTAGATTTGTGTAAATATTTTAAGGACAATTTGTATTTATTTATATTGTAAATTTGTGTAAATATTTTAAGGACAAATAATATAGTTGTTGGTGGATCCTATAATATTTAATAAGTTGAAAGACATATATCATAGCTTATCTTAATAATGCAATCGTATAAGAAAATTCTTTTATGGTCTTAATAAAGCAATCATATTAGAGTCATTCATGCTTGGTGTCAATATTACTCATAAGAAATGTTGCAATAAGTTCAAGTTAGGATATGATTAATCTTTGGTGGTTTTGTCCTTTTCATCATTTGACCACGTTCTTTGAACTTTCCTATCAAACTTTCATTTCTAACATTTTATTCTAACATTTATTGGTCCAAATTACTTTAGTCAGTGGTTTGGTTTACCTTCTTCTCACTTTGCTTAATTCATATCACTACTAGAAATCAGTCTATTAGTGACTGAATATTCAGTCGCTAACATATTTAGTGACCGAAATAGTGACGAAAAATAAGAGTTGCTAATTCGCTAGTCGCTGATCCTTTGTGACCCTAATAGTGACTGATATTTAGCGACCGATTTTCCAACTGAAATTAGATACCGAAACAGTGACGGTATAGCGCTGCCATGCTTAGAGACCGATTTTGTGGCTTAATTTGTCACCAATTTTATCATCATGTAAATGATTCGGTCATAAAATCGGTCTCTGATTTATGTAGAGAAAATAAAAAAAATAATCAAAATGATTTTACCTCTGAATTTTTATATTATACAAAACAATATATACATTTACATTCACTTTTATATTAAACTCAATACCAACATTATACACTAATACATTTACATTTTTACGGTCTCTGATTCGGTCACTAATTAGTAGTGTATTTTTGTTTGTTTATTTTTTATTTAATCATATATAGACATTATGGAATAATAAATTGTGATATTTTTCTGTAACCTACGCTTAAGAGTGGAAATTTTTTCTAAAAGTTGTACATTGTCACGGTTCCAACTTAAGAAAACATCCAAACTTTGAAAATTCCAAAGACACATTCCAATATTAACATACTTTAAAGATCATAGATACATGTTCAACCTAAGACACTAACATAAATGAATGTTTTTTAGTAAAATTTTAATAAAAAATAATAGCAAAGAATCAAATTAACATATGAATGTTTTTTAGTAACATTTCAATAAAAAATAACAACAAAGAATCAAATTAACATATATTGTTTCATTTTATTTTTTCTTTTAATAATTCTATAAAAACTAAGTCTATTATACTTTGTTAAGAAAAATATAATATTGTTGGATAATACTGATGTTATAATAACTCAAGTCTATTATATTAATGTGGGGCCAATATTATTGAATTTTAATATAGTGGACAAATTTTGTGAGTGAAAATAAAGAGAGCAAAACTATAGCCAAACCTTTATTTTATAATAGTTACTCCAATAATAAAAAATTATTTATCTACCATATCATGAATTTGGCTTTATTCCCAACAAATTATTGAAATATGCACAATTTTTTTCCTATAAATAAAAAACATTGAATCATTAACATTATGATGAAAAATTATGAGAAAATTGACCAATTATTTTTGAATTGAATTGACTGAGCATGACAATTTCAAAGATCGAATTGATAATTTACTCCTAACAAACAATTGCTCAAATTCCATAACCCTCGTAGTATATAGTATAAGTACAATGCAACTTTTACGCATGAATAGACATAGTTTTTGAGTAAGAAATCTTCAATTTATCTAAGTTTGACTTAAAAAATGGTAAGCTTTGCCAAACTAAGTTTTTCAAAACATAAATCAACATAACTTGTCATATTCGAGAAAACTTCAATTTATTTTCGCTTGAGATGAAATTTCATGCAATATACAACCTTCTCCAATATCATGTAATCAAACAAAAAAAAATTATTTATAAATTTTAATCATAATTTCCAAAAAAATGTCATCATGAGTTAGAAACCCTAACTAAATTACGTTCTATGAAATGTAAGATTAGCAAATATCCAAATCAATGTATAAAAGTATTTCAAAAGACACTAAATACTAAACTAAATTTGAGAGAATAACTTTCATGTAAAGATCATCAACAAACTAATTCCAAAAATATACCACACTTACAAAAAAGATAGTCAACTATTTTTAAAGGATTTTCAATAATAAATCATGAGGAAAAAAATACTTTGACTCAACTATAAAAAGGCCATTAACAAATAGTTTTGAAAAGGAAAAAATCTATTAAAATAAATTAATAGATATAAAAGTACATCTTAGTAATCGCACCTCTCTCTATTGTTATGGATAAAACATGAAAATAAAACTGCATTAGTCTAAGAAAATAATGTGCTCTATATATATAATCTTATATGCGATATGTGGGGCATATATGAACTTCTTTTTGAGAAAACATATCAACCAATTTATGGACCGAAAATGAAAACCCAAACACAAAAAATAAAGGAAAGGAGAGGAAAGGAAAAGGAGAACCACATCACCTTAACAAAGCATAAAAGCATAAATGATCATGGCAGTAGAGTTGAGCAATCATGCATATATAAGATAAGATGGGGCAAGATTTTGTTGAAAAAATTAAAACGTTTCAATTGATAGTTCTTAACTTTCAAACTTTCCTTGTATGGTGGTATATCAAGATTTTATGGCAAGATATGGTGGTTTTCATTTTCATTCCTTCTAATATTCTATGGTAATGTGAGGTGTAACACCCCGATTTTTAATATTAGTTTATTAGTATTATTATTAGATTATATTAATATCAATAATATTGATTTGCTTGATATTATTAATTTAATTATTTGTATTTATTGAGAGAATAGATATATGGATTGGTTAGTCGGTTAAAAAGTGAGAGAAAATAATATTTGGAAGAAAACATAGTTTTTTTTTAGAGAGAATAAGAAAGTAGAGTGCAAACGAAGGTGGATTAATAAAATTAGGTAGTAAAGAGGTGTAGTTAGTGAGATGAGTAGTGCTTTTATGATTTAAGCAGAGAGGAGTTTGAATAGCAAGACGGTGTAGTTACAGAAAGAATAGTAACAAATTGGAGAGGTGCAAATAGTAATATGATAAGATTAGTAACAAACTTAGCTAATGGTTATAAATAGATGAAAACATTAGAAAAATAGGGTTACAACAAAAAGAGAAAAGATTAGAGATCAAAGAATCACTAGGGTTTTAGAGAGAAAAAGCAAGGTGGCATAGAAAGAAGAACCTGGGGAGAGATTTCATCGTATGAATTCATCAAATTCTCGAAACTTGAGGTAGGGGGAGTCTCTATTCACCATAAGGGTTGTATGAACATATGGTTAGTGAAGGGTTTTGTTTTCCATTTTTTTTCATGATCTTTTAATGAATTCTTGTTAAATTTGTGCTCTAATTCGTTGTTGTGATTTTGAGTATATTAATTATAGATTTTGGATAATGATTAATGTGGTTTTGCTCTCTTTAGACCTCGGTTAGTTTTAAAGTTTTTGTGGTTACTTCTGTTTCAATATGTGCTATTCGGTTTTGTTTTTTTTTTTTACATCATGTTTATGGGTTTTGCTTGAGCTATTCTTTGTAGGGCTGAATTCAGTATCGTAAATTGGAAATCAATTTTAGTTTTCATTCTATTCCATTGTTGTTAAATTTCCATGTACTGTGCTAGAATTTCAATGTTATTGGTCTATTCTTCATGAATTTAGTGTGCTCTTTGGTTTATACATACATAGCATTTAGAATTATGGTTTATGAGTCTAATAAAAGATGAAATCATATTCATAATTTCTATTTTGGTGTTGCGGTTAGCAAAGTATATTTTGTCCATGGCCTAGTAATATGAATGAATTTAGGCTTAGATTTACTTTTAACTTAGCAATAAATATTTGATATCAATTGATCCGGATTGAAACTTACACGTGATTTTTTTTTTTTTAAGAAAAGATGAAACTTACACGTGAAGGAACCAATGACAATTTTAAAAGGACATTTTGATTTTGCTTCAGTAATTAATATAGATCATATGATTCGTTATATCAATGAGTAATGTGTGATTTCTCTTAATTTTATAATAATAGTGATAAAGAGATATTATTATTTATGATATCATTTTTGGATAATGATGAATATTGATGTATTATTTTAAGGTGTGTAAATTAAATGTATTATTTGACTATGTATTATATAAAGATGTGATATTTGAAGATGTGTTGATCTAAAGATGTATGATTTAATGATGTGTTATATAAAGATGTGCTATTTGAAGATGTGTGATTTAAAGATGTGTTATATAAATATGTGCATATAAAGATGTGTTATCTAAAGATGTGTAATTGTCGAGTCATATAAAAATGTGCATTGTTGAGTCATTACTTAGTGTTCATGCATTCATGGTCAGTCCGATTTAAAGATGTGATTTAAAGATGGGGGATGCATCAATAACACAACTCTGATATCCAAAGCCGGTACCACATGCATATAGAGTCGAGTTAGGGACATTACATTCATTGTCAAGCATATTTGAAGATGTGGTGAATTTGATTATATATTTAAAGAAGTGTAATTTGTGAATTATTTGATGATGTGTCATTTGACAATGTGTAATTGATGTGCTATTTGAAGATGTGGAATTAATAAACATGTTATTTGAAAAAGTGTAACTATTTTAAGATGTGATATTCAATGATGTGCTTCTATATAATTATGTGTGAATGATTTGTATTTTGCTAAGTGGTTACTTGATATTCTTAAATGTTCTCGATGCTTATATGTTATTATAAGATGTTGGTTGATGCCTATGCAAATTTTATTAAAAGAAACTTTATATTTAAATATGAATATTGTCTGACTATGATGCATACATGTTTGAATGTAATTGTTGTGTTCTTTTATCTGGATCTATACATGTGATTATGCATCTCTTGTGTTGGATATATTCTCACCCTCTAGTGGCGAGTTGGGCGCCTACACCCTTGTGGTGTAGATTTGCAGGAAGAAGAAGTTTAGTGCAGTATCAGCTAGACTTTTAATAAAAAAAGGGCAGAATGGTAACTTTATGTGAAGGCTATTTATATCCCAAGCTCACAAAAGAGTCGTTGTAGGAGCTTGATCAAATCACCAATAATTTGTTGCTTGATTTGGTTATTGTCCTGTGAAGGAACAATTTCAAATCCATTCCAAGAATAGAGAAAAACCAGCGTTGATATAGTTGTTACGTTGTACTATAGCAGACATGGAGAGTGGAGTAATGTAATAGTGGTTGTACAATTGTACTATGTCCTTTTTTTGCGCTCTTCAGTGGATAAACATCCAATGCTTTCAAATTCCTCTAAATTAGCCGTTGCTCTAGGCTACCATTTCTTCTGCAATCATAAGCATGGGAATAACAACATTTAACATACTCTGAAGCTTCCAGTCTTCAGCTTCTGATGATCTTCAGTTTCTGATGACGTCAACTTCTGGCAGAGAGCTTCTGGCAAACAGCTTCTGATGAACTGCTTCTAATGTCTTCAGATGCTATCTTCTTCAAACTCTATTCTTGTACCATGAGCTCCCTTTTTGTAAATTACATATTGCTCTCATTTGTTCTTCCAGACCTTATGCTTGATATAAAGACATTTAATTTTTTGTCTATGGTCATGCACACTTGAACAAATATTATCATATCCAATTGACATTTTTTAATACCTTGTTATCATCAAAACTCAAAGGGTAATGTTTAAACACATTTTGTTCCAACAGGATTTCCCCGCAAGAGAAATCTACACAACAACAGTTAAGTCGTGTCTTTTGTTATCCACGCCAGTGGGATACAAAAGGTTCACGTCAGTGTGACGGGGCACATTCCGTAAGGATGACCCTCACGAAAACAAGAGGAGTTCAGTGATTAACCTGTTTATAGGAGTTTTCATCGGTAGAGTTATAGGGGATGCATTCGGGGTTTACTCCAAGATATAAGGTGGTTATTAAGAACGAGTTTAAGAAAACTAAATTGAAACCAAATAAAATTCTATCTAGGGATATATATTTTTTTAAACAAGAAATGAATTTATTAGAACAGCTCACTCGAAGTGAAAACAAGAGTTAACAACAACTCTGCACTACCAAATAACAGCAAAACTGCCAAAAACAGGATCCAAAAGAAAACTACAAGGAAACAAATCCAAACTCAAAATAAATGTTCATAATCTAGGCTTGCTGAGATGAGAGATTTAGCATTGACCCCAAAACTGCAGCAGAGAAAAAAAACACAAAAAAAACTAACAAACACCAACGCAAACTGCAGCCACTGGAAGCTCACACCATACATGAAATAGGAGCTGAACAACATTGATGTGTGCTGCAACAACTTTCAACCGTGCTTCCATGAGTACAACCCTACACCACAGGGCTATGTTATTAAAGATTAAATTCATTAGCAATACCAATATCAAGTATACATATAAATAATTAGTAATAATTCTTGCTTCCCTAATCAACATGGATGTACTACTAGGTCTAAACACAAGCAGAACAAGAATATTCAATATATATTAATTTGCAAAAATATCTTTATACTTCAATTCTTGGTAAATAACCAAGCTCTAAATGCGGTAATAGGATCACTCGTGCATACTATCAGCAACAAAATTTAGATGTAAATGGAATTAATATAAGTTTGAAGAAATATGATATGTATCACTTTGCTCACAAAATAGTTAGTTCCCCGCTTTCAACTACCATGTTAAGGACGATATTACGCTTAAGTTTTGTTTAAAATGTCAAAGAGTATTCTAGATATAATGAATTTCTTTTTGGGAAAATTACCTAAGGAAAATTCATCTTCTAAGTTATAACGAATACAAAAGCAAAACAAAACAGATTCAATAGCTGCTGCTGGATTGTCAACCCGCTAACAATAACTAATACATAATCATTCAACCGAACAATCAAATCAAAGTCATCATGAGTTAATTATAATTCGAGTAAATCTAATCCAAACGAGTAAATTGTTGTAGAGAAACTTACTTTCAACAATGCGATACCAAACTTTCAACATAATTCATGCCATTGAACCAAGGTTTATTGATTCTTTGTACTCTATTATATCTCCAATTATAGATAATTGTACTACTTTCAAGATCGTTTGTCAATAGAAGTGTACCAGTTTTCTCCGAGAGGAATAATGGAAACAAATGAAACTCTGAATCATTCAAGTGATCATATACTTGAAGAATATCATAACTAATTTTATACAGTTGAGTCCATGAATCTTCAACTCCAAATTCCTTCATTGCCCATATTACAAAATGAGTTTGTTTGTAATCATGTGAAAAACAAAGACAATCCTTTAACACACTTATATATGGTACAACAATCGGAACTTCGGTGAAACCTTGAGGAGGCAAAAGCTGAGAATGTGTTTCAGTGCCCAAATGAAGGGAAATGATCACAAATTGCTGAATAGTAATATTGTTGCAATCATAATGAGAGTGGTAATTGCGAATTGGCAGCCAATTAAGACTATTACCCAGGTTCACAACATTCATCCGATAACCATGATCCACAGGAGAATTTTGAATATTTCTCCAAACATTATCGCCCAAACTGAAAACACGTACATTATTTGTATTTGGAACTAAATACGCCACCTTATAAGTGTCGGTTGAATTAACATAACCAAACGCCAAACTATGATGGAAATGTAGGTTGTTATGAAGAGTATATCCTAATTTTTCAGATATTTTTCTCGTGGCTGGGTTCCAAAAGTGAATCCACGTCTCAATCTTGAAATTGTCGGTGAAAGAATGACCGAACAAGCAGAGCAATCCATTGCAAGAACCAACTATGTCGAGGCAGTGCTTGTCCTCAAGTTGATAGTAAGAATCTTCTGGAATATTGAAAATGATTGGAGGGTTTTGTAGCAAACGAAAAACTGTGAAGGATAGGACACTATTATCGGAGGTAGATAGAAGTGTCAAGTCTGCATTACATGCGTATCGAGTAAGGTGCAATTTGACAAAGGCGGGACTGGAGATGAGAGAGTCATGTGACTTACTCAAGCACCTAAATCGAAGGAGAGATTTGACAGGAAGCAAGGAAAAAATATCAGTGATATGTTCGTCGGGAATGAATACCGGCGATGGTATGCCGTTGAGAGAACGTCGTGACTGAGTTGGAGCGAGGAGATTCATTTTCTGTGGTGTTGTTACAAAGGTGGGAACGTTTATTTTTTGGGAGGAAGAAATGTTGAACCTTGGCATTTTCTATTTGTTTTTT
>Ga0228711_1001128_pt1 | contig 37983 bp, 22 predicted proteins | sample MedpolnodulmetaG_2_FD_177996 | JGI IMG/M metagenome (GOLD analysis project Ga0228711, IMG submission 177996) | Root nodule microbial communities from Medicago polymorpha collected in Santa Monica, California, United States - brown nodules | ecosystem: Host-associated > Plants > Roots > Nodule...
AGGTTGTTTCATATTTTATAATAGGGTTTAAAACCACATGTTAATTAAATTGTGAATAAAAAATAGCGAAAAAATATGTATTCAATTTTTTATTATATTAAAATAGATCCGCAATACTATTTTTTTTTAAATTGTGTTAGATTATTATTTTTTTTGCTAGATTATTAGAAATAAAAAAATATATTAAGGGAGTAAAGTGTAGATTTTAACATAAGAGGGGAGGAGTATGTAATTCAAGCTTCTCTTGAGGGAGGGGAGTGAAAAGTTTTCTAATATGTTTTGAATAAGAGGGAAGGGGAGTGTATATTTTAACATAAGAGGGGAGGGGAGTATAATTCAAGCATCTTTGAAGGGAGGGGAGTGTAATTTACTCTAGTTGTTTTGATCTAATATGATGATAATCTAATCCAGTGACGCCCCACTCATCCCAACGCCAAGTTGAAAATTCATAGGGAATGGGTTTCGGGTGGGGGGATCACAAAGAAAGAAATGAAAGTTATAGTCAACAATGCAGGAGTATGAATCCTTCTAGGGTGGTAGTTTTGTCTTAGCAACTAGTTGTGAGAAGATCCCTACTAGAACTTTTATTAAAGAAGGGTCATTACATATACAAGACTCGTTGTGCGATTGGTTTGGAAGTTCACGAAACATATTTATATTTTCTCCAGGAATTTATGTGTAAAGGTCGAAAAATTTTATCCTTAATTTGACACTTAGTATTTTGGACTACATAACAATTAAAAATGGAGTTATATTTCCTAATGGTGGCTATTATTGGGGTAGGGTCCTTTTCATTTTAAAACTCGCTTTCATTTTAAAACTATTACTGTACTTATTCGTAGGTATTTCATGTCTCACTACAATGGAACAAAGAAAAATCTCATATATGAACAATAAAATACATAAAAGTAGCTTTTAATGGATCAAATTCTCAACTGAGTATTTCCGTGAGTTTCTTATTGAGTACTTCTGTTACTCTTCGTACTTTGTGTCTTGATCCTTTTTATCTACTATTCATTAAGTTTGTAATTTGTTCAAAAAAATATAAGTAATTAACCACATGAATAGCAAAAAAAATTAATATTTATATATCAATGGTTTATTACACATGAATAGAAATTAAGCGGACAACAAATTACGCCGCTAGACCTTTTTAATATTTATATAGCAATATTGGTCGTCTCAATCATCAATCAACTTGAATTATTTACAAATTAAAAGGTAGGCTAGTGATAACTTGCAGAAAAACCATGCACCAATGAAGTTGATTATGATGAATGAATTGAATTAAAAATAGCTAACCCATAAATATTCAAGAAGGTTCATCAGCAGCATTATGCAGTGTAGTACTGGCTTAATCACTGGTTCTCACTCCCGAAATGTAGCCCATTTATAAGGCATTAATTAACTAGCTCCAAGATCATCTCAACACCATTAGTTTGAAGATTCACGGCAGGGAATCCATCTACAAGCATTTCTTTCCAATTATCCATTGAAGTTGAAATTATAATCCAAGCATAAGAATTACATGCATGACAAATTATAACATTAATATATGTAGTCAATTAGATTAGAGAGGACCAATTACCATCAAACTGAGAGGAAAAGAATAATTAAATAAGAAGGGCCATAATATATAATATATATCAATACCTTAATATATAGTATAATTCATCAGAGCTAGTATTGCATGCTAGAGATGGGATTCATTTCGGGAGTGAGATCCAGTGATTATGCCACCAACAAACAACGATGGTGAATGAATAAGGCCAACAAAATTATTAAGTGGTATGGTATTGGTATTGGTACATAGTTATATGTTAGGGAAATTAAGAGAATTAGTTGGGTGGTGATCGTGGACAGTAATCAGCTATATATGAGTGTGTGATTGAATTCAATTATTAGGAAAAGAGTATCTATCAAACAGTGAGTTGGGAAATCAAGTCGTGTGATTTGAATCTATCATGTCACTCATCTATTGGTGATGAATTGAGATTTTTTTTATCATGATAAGTTGAAAGTTAAATGTCAAGTGTTTTTTAATATAACTCTTTTTCTTTTCTATATTGCTTCGCCTCAAAGCCCTCTTTTATTTCACGGTACACGAAATTAATTAATCATTCTAAGAATAATTATCGCAATCTCTTGAATATATGGTTCTCGACATGATGAGACTTGAGCGGTTAGTTTGGCTACTAAAGTTGAAACCTAGCTATATGTCTGATTAAAGGTGTTGATGTTTTTTATTTTAGGGGTAAGGTTAATGTTATGAATTATGATATACCAAAAATCTCACATAATTATTTAGTTTATAAATAACATTCACACTCTTTAATTTTGTGGACTCATCAAAAAGGGTTTAAAGATGAATCCTTAACAATTTTAGTAAAATAAAAAAAATTAATAAAAAAAAAACTACCAAAGGGACTAGTTAAGAAAAGCAAAATTGGGGTTCGTAACATAAATAAATTTCAAACTAAAAACGATGACAAAAAGAGGGTAGAGAGAGAGGTGGCAGCTCTAGGGATAAACCTAAGGCTACCGCGTAGGTATTTTTCTTGGCTGGAGGTGAGATATAGGAGGAAAGGATCCACTAAGAGAGATATATATTGTGGAGGATAGGGGAGGATGGACTATGGTGGGTTCGCGGCGTCGTAAAGTATCTTTACCGACGGATAGAGTGCATGACATGTTCGAGGGATTCAAGCAGCACAGAGGAGGGGTTCAGAGACCAGAGGCAAGGGACAACATGTCACAAGGTTTCAATTTCCATGGCAGACACAACAGGAATGAAGAGCTGATGTGGTGGCTAACGGGGCGTGCAGGAGAAGCGGGCGGCGAGCGATCAGAGACATAATGGCAATGGTTCGACGGCGCCTTTGAGATCAGTTTTGACAGTAAGGGTGCAACTTGGTAATTCCAAAACAGCGACGACGTCAAGTTGTGGTGAACAAGGAGAGAAGCAAGTGGCATCTTTTTACTTTACCAACGTCTTGGAGCTTATACCGTATGTGGAACTGAGAAAAGGCTTTGAGGTATGTGGTATGCTATTTGATGTTTACTTGTCGAAGAGAAGAAATTCTCGAGGAGAAGTGTTTGGTTTGGTTAGGTTATGTAATGTACCAGATGAAGCGAAATTGGTTATAGCATTGAATAATGTGTGGTATTGACAATATAGGGTGTGGGATGACATCGCGCGTGCATTTTGATATGTTTCGTGGTTTGAAAGAGGTGTTAGTTCAAGAAGGGTTGCATGTGAGTGAGAAAAGGTTAATGCAACCCTCTTTCATAATTTTTTTTCCTCGCTCACATGCAATCTGAAAGGATAAACGAAAGATAATCCCAAAAAAATTTCCAAATTATGAAAGAGGGTTGGATGTTTGGTAGGAATCTCTCATAAAAAGGATAAACGACACAAGACTTAAACAAACGTGTCATTTTTACAATTCGATCAGTGGTACCGAGATTTCATTTGTGAGTTATGCACATTGTTCTAATAAATAGTTGGTTCAAAACTTGCCTACCATTATATTTAGGGATGAGTGAAAACATAACTCACTAAGTAAAGGTTCAAATTGTGAGATGCCTTTATCTGAAACCATGATATTTTTGGAATAATGGATTTAGATATATTTTGAAAATGGTGGGGGATTGTGAGAGAAATTTCCAAAATATATTTGAAAAGTTGCAATGGTTAAATATATGCCTTTTAGCAAAAGGGTGTAATGCATTCATTGAAGCAGCGTAACAATTCATGAACAAACTCTTCTAAGGAGTTGTTTCTCTTCACCACAAACTCTTCTAAAAAGTTGTTTCACTTCACCAAAGGACATAAGTTTCTCTATAAAGAGAGATACTTTGGAGGCAGAAAATTATTCAGAAAAAGAGACAAAAAATCACATTCTTGTGAGTAAAAATTATGCGGAAAATAATATCAAGTCATTCTTTCTTTTCTCTAGTGCACGAGAGAAATTGATTGACGAAGCTTTATTATATAAACTATCATTGATTGATATGTTTGGTGTGAATGTGCAAGTTACGTCAAGGAATCTATAGTATCTTGAAGGGGTTCGTCGGTATATCATTTTGCATCATGTTGGCATAACTAGCAGGAACGAATCAAACCTAAAGGTTAGTATGCCTCAAACACGCTTCGAAATGTATGTGTACACTTCATCATTTTCATCGTCATCATCTTCTTGATCAAATTATTACAGCAGTCTTCCAACAAAGATTCTAACAAAAGTCACGAAAGATTTCTACCAAATAAACCCGAAAGATAAAAGAGTGTGTTTACAAATTCTTAAAATGAGAACATCATGCACCCAAACACAAGTAAGGTTGTTACAAAACTACACTACAAAATCTCTTTTGATAGAATCAAATCAAATATAAATACAAACCTTCCTTCCACCTATATTGCAATTGACTGCGTGCCTATATCGACACTATTGATTAGATGCGGTGGTGGAGACGTCTTTCTCTACAATTTAAGGTTGGTCATCAGTTCCCTCCCACCTATTTCATGGTTGACTGGACCATATATAGGTAGATAATAATAATGATAATACAAACTTTAATTGGTAGATAATGTCGTTTGTTGCAAAAAAGTTTGATACTGAAATAAAATATTATGAAGATTGCCAAAGTTTTGGAAGTTTCAAACTTATCTTGCATTTAAGAAAGTCTAAGCAACCAATTTTGAACTTATTGTCCAACTTAAAAGTTGGTCGAAGATTAAATTAATAGCTTTTAACAGTTGTTTCATTTTACTTTAAACAATTACACCAAGAAAAAAAGTGTATCCTACGGTTATGAGTTTATGAACTTGTCCAAAAGAGTGTTATGTGTGACAATAGATTTTTTTCAATTAAAAATACTAATAAAAAAAATAAGTAAAAAGCTAAAGGCAGAAAAACATGGGTAAAAGGTGATAAAAATAAGTTGTTTGATTCATTGAATGTATCAACGATGAGATATACATATAGTATTTATAGATCAAACTATTAAAGCCTAAGTCTCATCAACCTAACATGGCCAATTAAGATTGGGATTTTAGTGCCGTTACTCTCCTCCAAACTCTCACGATTGTGTGTAAAATCATGGTAGTAGTCCATTGTGTGTGTGGCACTACCGATTGGCCATTACATCGGTGGGTAGAGGGTTGGATCCTCTCCAGTCATACGAGAGTTCAGTGAAATTTTATCCATTAAAAATTAATGCATCTAGGAATTTTAAATGTTGAAAATAAGAGAGAGAAGATAATTAAGACAATTATTAGTGCAGATTATGTCACTGCAGAAGACTGGAGAGATTTTCCCAGAAGGAAATTCATTCCCTAGGGGTTATTCTAAACTTTTACATGTCTTTCCTAAAAATGTCGAAAAATGTGTTGATTAAAGTTGTTATGCTTCAAAGGAAATTTTGGTGGGGAGGTTTGTTGGGAGAAGAAGAAAATATGTTGGGTTAAGTGGTGCGATGTTTGTAGACCGAAAAGGAGTGTTGGATAAGAGATGGTACATTTGTTACTTTAGTACTTATGCGATTCGGTGCACTTGTTAAATTTTTAACACTCACACCACTCGTGAATAAATAAAAGAAGAAACAAACAAAAATAAAAGGAAAAATAAATAAATATGAGTGAATGAAAGTGATAGATTTGGTGATTTATTTAAACCTGTGTTGCAACAAGTTTGATATCCCTTTTATGCATAGATATACATTATTTAAAAGAGTGAGGAATAATAAAATTGAAAATTAAGTAAAAAAATTGTGAATCTAACCTTCTTTTTTTTTGTGAATATTGAAAGTTAAGTAATTCAAATGTGGGAATTTTTTTTTAAGAAGCCAAAAAGAAATTTAATAAAATCACAATGAGTCCTAACCAGCACAAGGAATGTTAGACTAGGTAGCAACATATAAAGGAAAATCAAAGTTGTACCCAAAACCTTCACCCAACATACATAAAAAAAAACCTCAACCAACATCACAAGCTGCCACAAAAAACAACTTCCACCACCTACAATCTGTTGCTCGAACACAACCCTCAAACAACAACGTCAAGAAACAACACAAACCAACAACCTTTGAAAAACCACCGGTAACAATAACGATTGAAACAACAACAACAACCACCTTCGCCACAACAACAATTGATGTCACCTTAATGAATCCACCTTTGCAGCAGCAACAACAACATCCAGCGCAATAACAAAACCCACTTTCACAGCAGCAACACCATCGATCCACATAGACAAACCACCATATAACAAAGTAGTCGAACCGGATGAGAAGGTTCTAATCGAACCCAACCGTTGAAGACCCATTGATACCTTCTCACACCACCAAAAATGTGGCCTACATATCACCACCTCACACCACCATCACATCCTCCACATAGATATGGATCGGAAGGAAACAACCACCTCACAAAAACACCAGACAAACTGTGTTTTCTAACAGCCGCAAACTCAGCACCTGCAAGGAAGAAAACAGCACCGCTGCAGCTATAGTACCAAAACCACCACCATCACCTCCTCTTACCACCAAAACCAAGACTTACCTCACCACCATCACCACGTCACATGACCATCACTTCGGACAGATCGAAACAAACACGAAACAGCCGCCACGAAATCAGCGCCAACAAATACGAAAACCACCTAAAACTGCCACCACAAACCACCATCAACCCCACCACAAACCACCACCGCGAGCTGCTACTACCACCCAAAACTAAAACCAAACAAATACAGAAAATCTCCAAATTTGCAAAAGAGAAGAGAACAGACCCAAACCAAGCAAATGAAAACAACGTACGAACAAAATCCGCAAACAACAGCAACCACAGTCCAATTGCGCGGCAACCTCCGGGGGATCTGGAAAGGGTGGTGCGGATGGCTAAAGCCGACCGTCGCACCACCACCAACTGATGTGTACATGATGACAGCAAAATTTGGATGAAACGGGTAAGTGTTTGATGGTGAGTAAGTTAGAGATAAGAGATTAATAAGGGTAATTTGTTTAGCAAAAGGGGATTGAATGGAGGGTACGACTTCCCACAAGATGACAGTGGCAACTAGTCAAATGAGGGATTAATTTTAAACAAATAAAAAAACTTATGCAAAAATTGGATATTCCCTTTGTATAAAAAGATAGAGTAAATTACACTCTTTTCCACTAAAAGATATTTGAATTACATTTTTCTTTCCTCTTATGTTAAAATATACACTCCCCTCTTATTTTGTACATAACGTATTAGAAAACATTTCACTTCTCACTCGTGAGAGAAGCTTGAATTACATTCATCTTAGTTCTTATGCTAAAATCTACATTTTCCTCCCTTAATAATTTCTTTGTTTCTAATAATCTAGCAAACAAAATCTATAAGACACTCCGAACAAAAATAGTATTGCTTGTCCATTTTAATATAATTAAAATTCGAATGCAAATTTTTCTCTATTTTTGATTCATAATTTTGTTAACAACTAGTTTTACACCCTATTATAAAATATCAAACAACACAAAATAAAATTAAAATATGTGAAAAATTACTAAAATAAATAAAATATGATTATTTAAAAGTGAATTTTATATTTTATATTAATAATAAAATATTTAAATTTAATTATCATTGATATTTAAATTATATAGAAATAAGTTGATTTTTCTTCAATGATGGTTCAAAGTTAGTAGATATCATAAAAATATTTATTTATGTTAAAGTAAATTAAAATGTAATGCATATTTAACTATTATGGGAGGAAGTTGTAATTCAAGTATCTAATAGATGAGGGGAGTATAAGTTTTACTTTTTAAGAGAGGGGATTGTATATTTTAACGTAAAAGAGGAAGGAAAGTGTAATTCAAACTTACTTTTAAGCGAGAGTTGTAATTTCCTAAAAAGATATAATATTATGATCTTAGAGACCTTATCCAACTCTCATGTTATTCATCTTTATCATATTATGTCCACTAAACAGACCATGATAATCTTTGTTTGACAATTTCCCATTGAAAATAAGGCGGGACTCTTTCAGGTTGGATGGAAAACTTCTTTATGTTTTTGTTGTAAACATGAAGGGAATGATTTTGTTGTTGGGCAATGCCTTTTCAATATAAGCTTTTGGCCGGTCACTTATTCTCCTTAATGTGAGTTGTTATTTACACCATTTTTCCTTAATACATTCTCATTTCCTTTTTTCAAATTCTTTTGCCTAGATTATTTATATTCAAGCTTAACTTTTGGAACCCTTCTCCACTCCTCTTCCTTATCTTCTCTCCTTGCATCACCTACGGATGGCAAAATGGATTTGATCCGGTGAGTTGGGTTGAGGTTTTGAACCTATCTCCTATAGTTGGTCCACCCCGTTTAGCTGTTGAAAAAGCTGGGGGGGAGGGGGATGGCTTACAGACTCATTACAAAATATTTATTTAATTTTTTATTGTACTAATAAATAACAAGTGACCCTATTTTTAAGTTATTTTCTCCTAAAAACAACTTGACAATTCTTTCAAGCACAAAACGATTGGATAATTCTTTATTAACCAATTGTTTTTCTCTTTAGGTGATATCAGGATGAGAATAAAATGATTATGAGAAAATAAAAATGACTATTTATAACGGTAACATGTTTTTTTAATAACAATTGTCCAAAAAAAGGATTTTGAGAAGGAAAAAAAATTGTTAGATGGGTCATCATGCCAACCCCTCAGTTCGCCTCTTGGTGGGGCGGGATGTGTGTTTGAGTCAACCAAGTGAAGTTGGTCCGCCCCTCCCTAAATCTGGTTCAAGAAATTGTAATAGAAAATGGTGAGCAAAATATTAGATCTACATTCTGTTATGTTTATGTTGTATGAAGAGAAAATGAAAACATGGGAAGTAAACATGCCTTAGTTTTTACAAGTTAAACGAAAATTGGAACCACTCCTCCCAAAGCGGGCGTTATAACCACTAGTTGTGTTCACCTAGCATTTTCCACAATAGAGTCTTTTTAATAATTTGAACATTCTTTTCCACAATAGGATTGGAATTGACCTGAATCTTGTTTTGAGAAGGTTCAGCATCCAATTGAGTCTTCGGTACAACTTACAAGTACTAAGTCTTCTTCATTGTGAGCATTATCTTCCACAGTAGGAGTGGTTTCAATTTTGAAGTTGTGTACAATGGAATGCCTTCATTTTCATTTGAATAACCAACAATATCATGCTCACCAGAATTTTGATTAGGAGGAGCCCTCCCAACCATAGTAACATAATTCTTGGAATTCGAGTAACGTATTAGTATGCATGAATTCATGAAATTGGCACAAATTGCCGTACTAGGCTTACCAAACAAAGGTTCCACAAATTGTCTTACCAGGCGTACTAAAGAAAGGATAAAGCTCATTGGTTGAAAAAAGTTTGAACTATAAAATAAATAGAGTTAACCAAATCTAAATAATTTGCAATACATTTGGTTGGTTTTATATATAGCTTTCTTCTCTTGTTCTCTCAAATCTTCCTATGTGGGAGATAAACAACATCATTGTGCACTTATGTTACTAGGCACTAGCATCCTATCAACTTTGATGGGGCTTATTATTCTTTTTTGCATGATGTGGCTCATTTTATCATATAGTGTTGGGCTTATTTCTTTTTAGCATTAGTATTGCGAACCGACGTGTACTAAATCTCTATACCTCATATGTATCAAATTCTTCATATGTCATAACATTTGCTATCAATTATTATGTGAATTGCAAATTATGTGACTATGGTCTCAACATTTGCAAATTGATCACCAATTGGGACACCTTCATTTGTGTTACAAACATTAACAGTTGCATTAGTGTTATTTGTGCTATCAATTATGACATGAATATCTTCTTTTGGAATATCAATGTTAGTATCACTAACAATGGCTTCTGCACTAGTGTTAGTATCAATTATGACCAACAGAGTTTTCCATATTAGTAGCTGCATTTATTATGTATAACATGTTATGAACCACTGGTGTAGTGGGCATTACCAGTTGCAATACAGGTTCATGATGGATTCCAAGTGTACCATGTGCTATGTTACCACTCACATTCTCACAAGCGAAATGAAAAGAAGTAGATGCTTTGCTTCCCTTGCTAGTATCGTCCATGGGAGGATTTGCTTTCTCAAGAGCTGGTTTTTCAATGAATTTTTGGACATCCTTCTTGATTATGACTTTCTTCTTGCCCTTGTCATCTTTGGGGACTTGATCTCTATCATTATGTAGTTGAATCTTGTTGCATCCGGATAAATGGTGACCAATAACCTTCGCATTATGCCAAAAATCTGGAAACTTTTTATATATTACCTTCGACAATGAAGGCATGACCCTCCCTCATCAATGGATAAGGGTGTTCCCACTTACCACGTCTTAGAAGGAAAGTCATAGGATTCACTGTCAATTCCTTTTGTGGACATCTGAGGAGAGGGGGAAGGCCTTCGCGCCAGTGCCAGCTACTCCTACAGCTATTGGCTAAAGATCGACAATCTATTCGCCGCAAACCAAGGGACAGCCCTCTTCGTCCACCTGTGAACCTTCTCAAAAATAGTTCTCTCTCTCCAATATTCCTCAGAGTTCCATGATTTTGATCGACGCCTGAGCATGCGTTTATCGTTGAGTACAAGGATTAAAATCATTGGACCATTTAAATAAACGCAAGAAACCAGGCTTAAGATTCCATGTTCCCATGGATCATACTCTTCTCATATCATCATAAGAAGAAAATTGAGATTCAAAAAAAAAAACCTCTCCCAAGAGAGATGAGCTTCCATTGACCAAATGGTTTCCACAAGACAGATAACTTGGTCGTCTAGTCCCGAGCTTAAGGGTTTATCACCCTTATCCAACAACGGAAGTAATTATTTATGCATAAATGTGATGATTTAAATCAACATTTCAGCTACCGATGAAAAATGGGTCAAGAAAAGGGTTAGACTATCACACGAACTAATACTCAAATTTCAGCCGAGAGATGTGTCCGCATTTAGTGTCTCTTGAAATTGAAGTGAATCAACAGAAAACCCAACAAAAAAACATTTCAATTTTCAACTTGTTAGGAATAGCAAGTCTCTTTAGTTATTTAGCAATGACCATTTATGAATCAACATTCTTTTTGAAAAATATGTTTAGTCATATTTGCCATCAAATGTATAATGGATCATCCTTTAACCATTGGTTTCCCACTCACATACCCAGATTAAAACATGTGAATTGAATGGCAAATAACGTGGTAGATAGAAAGATTTGCAAGAAACGCATGAGAAACCAAACTAAGGTTAAAATCGTCTGTGTAACATAACACATTAGTTCTATGTTTCAACCAAACTCTTGTCTAAGCAAAACTTATTGGATAACAAAGATCTGAAATCAATTTACAATTATGCAACTTGTGTAGTATTTTATCATATGATTACAGAACAACAACAAACACTAAATCAACTTAACCACAATTCAGAAAAATAGCGAATAGATTAAACGAAAAGATCATCAACAAACACGAGACGGAATCATACAATCATTTGAAGGGCCGTCATCAAAGTTGAGACTGTAGCTTTGAAGATCATAGCTATACTGTGGACTGCTCCTTTTCCACCCAAGAGATTGTTTCCAACAATTCTTCAACTTACAAAATATTTTCTTTACAATACATGACAAAGAGCAACACTCAAGTGTAACGCTTCTTTGAACATTATTATTACCAAGTGTTACTGAAGATGTAACTCTTGTTTTCCTTTGAAACTTGATCAATTGATTTCTTTGAAAGCTATACATCCTTGAGAGTTTCATTGTATTACTCAAACAAATGAAACATCATGAAAGGTGTGTTTTTTTAAGAGTCACCAACACAATGAAGCACCTAGTACTTAATTGCCAATTTTTGATTTATAGTTGATAAAAATAAAAACAATATTATCATGAATAGTTTATCATAGTTTACTTTTGCTACCTTCTGCTCAATAATGATGGTCCCAGCTTGGTGAAAGGATTGAAGAGTGTCCTCTAGTGATGTAACATCAATGTGGTGTGTTTAATTTCAATCACCTTTTGAAGACAATCTTCTATGATTTTATCATTGTGATTAATTTACTTGTGTTTTACTCAAACATTTGCCAAGATTCCTAGTATGCTTCTACTAAATTATGGTCTACATAATTAAAGGTACACGCTATTTCTACGTAAACGGATCAAAATTCACTAGCTTTTTCTAAAGCCAAAAATTTATGAACACGCTTTATACAAAATATATTCCAAAATGAATTTCACGTAACATACAATACGAGGGACAGATCATCTCATGCCGACATGCTAACAATTTGTATTTTGCCAAATCCAGTCCAAACAAAAGCATATAATTACAAGCTCGTGTTTGGATAGACAACTTAATTAAGTGTCAATAGCATAAGGACTTATTATATTAGTGTTTTATGTATAAGATATTTCTACAACAAAAAAATAAACTAAAACTAAATTAATTTATATGTTATAAACTATTTTCATAAGTTATCTTAAAAAACTTATGGAGATCAGTTGAAAAGACTTGCATACGTATTACAAGTGTTTTAATAAGGTCTTTCGTATAGTGTCACAAATGATTGTGTCAGTAAATAAACTCATATCAGTCGGTCCAAAAATAGGTATAAAAAAAAGACAGATAATTTATTATCTTGTAAAAGTTACATACTGTTATTGTACGTGCCAAAGTTAATACAAGTCACTATATCAGTGATGAACATTTAGAATCAAAAGTCAAAAGTAGTTATGGTGGTCATGATTTTGATGAGTGCAAAATAAATTAACTCTGTTAGAAGAATTGGTTGAGAAATTCCATCAAGTTGACAACGTACCAATAGACATTGATTGACAGGCTACAAAACAAAACAAATCTCTTACCTTTGCCTCTTGTAAAGGAAAAAGTTACTTACGAGAGAATGTATGTTAAATGGAATTTGGAAATGCAGAAAAATCAGTCCATTACATCGTAATAGAAGAAAAAAAACCTTGCTAATAGTTAATTCCATCGAGTTACAAACGTATATAACATTTCTTTAAATTCATCTATGTCAACGATTGTGAGGTGAGAATGCAGCAAAAGTAAGAACAATGAAGACGATAGTTTTACAAGGTTTCAAAGGGTTTAGTAATAAACTAAACTTCAGCGTGATTCACTTTCACCCCTTGCTCCAAACTGGGTGCGCTAGTATGAATAGAGCATTAGGATACTTTGGAAGTCCTTTGATATAGATTGTACGCTCACTATCAAATGTAGATTATAGAACAAGTTATTTTTTCTGTGAATAAGAGAAGTATGGAAGCGATTCATAACGATAAAAAATAGCAGAAATTCCGTATTACTTTCTTTATGGAGGTTTTTTGTTTTTTTGGTATCATATAGAGTAGGCATGTTAATAGAGAAACGTGTAAGCAACGTGTACTACTTAATGAAGAGAAACAATCACATAGCAATTGCTCTCAGACACCTCAAATTAATTAACTACCATTTGGAGATTTTTTAAATCGGTTAAACTGATTTTAAAAAATATTAACCAATTTAAAAATTAATGAACGGTACCTATAGTTAATTGTTGTTCAATTGCTAAGTGCCTAAAGAGCAATCCTAAACAATCACTTGCACGAGTACATAACTGCAAGGGCATATCACTTTTAACAAATTCTTCACTTAAATCTTAAAATGTGACATAGATGCTGGTTTTTTTTAGCTCCCGCAGCGTAAACAAGCCTTGGCATGTACATACATCAGGAATTCGAAAGATGAGTTTGTCCAAGTTAGAAACCTAAGGACCAGGCCATACCAGCAAAGGCGAAGATTGAATCCACGAGGTTATCTTTGTATTAGATAGCTTTTTATAGGCAACTCTTCTCCACCAAAACATGGATTCATTGTTATTGAGGCTTGCTAGAGTTATGACCCATAAATGTTAGGCTAAACCGAACAATGACTCATTAGTATCTCAATGGTTGATGATGACCATAAAAACACGAGTAAGGATTTTACTCCAAGCTAATACAGTCTGGTTTGATAAACCGAGTAAGGATTTTTCTTAGAAAGCAAAATAGGATCATAGATTACTCATGTTGAATGATATATGTTTATTTGAAACCATTTCTCATTACACATCTAACAATACTGACTATTGTAAGATGGATGTGTGGCATAAACAAGCTTAGCCGTTTTACAAACGTTATTTTGCTTGATAATTAAATAACTAAATATGTCCTAATTTTTTCCATAACAATAATGAGAAGGAAAAAACTCATAGTTGACGATAAAGCAAAGGAATACTACAAATTTCAACAAATTGATGAAGCGCCATCCATAAAATTGAGGTATTAAAAACTTATCCATTAGAACATCCAAACTCTAGAGACAAAACATGGATGAACTTAGCAAGAACAGTAATTTGCATAGACTAATATGATAATAGCTATAGGGCAGTGTTAGAAACACATAGCTATCAAACCAATTAATCATCTTCTAAATCCAACCAAATATCATATATCCAAAAGATACTTAAACATAAGTCAAGGAAAGACAAAATGGTGACAAAGTTTAGGCATAAACAAAAACTCTTGCAAAACCTAAAAACATAAAGATAAGTATCTCTTGTATTAAAATTGCCACACAATGGCATCAGCACTACTTGCAATCTTGAAACAGAATCCACACTCATACAATGGCATTGGCAGCACTTGCAATCCTAGGCCAAAGATCAGCACATTCCTTAGCAATTGGACCGGTGATAGCAGAACCTACAATGAACAGCATGACATAGACGTCAAGACACGAATCAAATACCAGCAGCAAACTAAAAAAAAGACAGGTGGTTTAATGTTTTTTTCTTGTGAAAAAATAACACAGAAGCATTACCACATTGTAACAATAGCCAAAAGGCACTGAAGCAAGTGTATTAATTTAATATTACACTTTCAATTACAAAAGAAAGTAAACATATTTGCATGAGCATTAGGTGCTAAGTATAAACTGTATTTACTACATAGATATCAGATAAATGAACAAATGATACCTTTCATTTCTCCCTTAGGATTCACAATGACACCAGCATTATCTGCAAAAACCAATACCAAATATTACAAGAACACACCAGCATTAGAACATAATTAAAACTGAGAGCACGAAAGATTGAATAAGTTATGTTGACAAAATTTGATATTGAATGAATTAGTTCAACAATGATTGAATTGATATTAGCTAAAGAGATGTTGATTTAGTAAAATTAATTCAAGCTAAAAGTGAGTTTAAGTAAAATGATTTATGTTGAGTTGAACAACAACTTTGAGTGTTAGAATCAACTCTAGCCTCAAGAACTACCAATAAATAGCTTCAAGTTATTGAGAGCAACCAAATTTGATTCTATAAGTGTACAATTGATTAGTACATGTTTGGTTGCTCTGGGGTAGAATTGATTTTCTACTCGAATTGATTCTACTTGAAGCTCTTATTCTAAAATGTAATTTCACACCCAAATTTTATGTTCAACTCACTTTTAACCAACACTTAAACATACACTAAGCATATTAAATTGAGTGTAATCACACCGAAGATGAACTTGGTAAAAAAATTGAAAAAGAACTGAATTAATTGAGTGTAATGACATGTGTGCAAGTGCTTAAAACGAGATTTACCAGCAGACAGGTAGCACAATGAAACAAAATTACACATCATGCAGTTTAAGACTGGCAATAACACAGATATATGCTTCTCCATAGTGAATGACAGCACAGAACACAGATCACTCATCATGAATTTACAGAAGCAACATTTCAAAATTAAAAAAACACACCCATAGGAACATGAATCAAAACAGCGTTTGTTACCTTCAAAGTACATGAAGACACCATCCTTTCGGCGCCATGGCTTACGCTGACGAACGATGACAGCTGGCAAAACCTTCTTTCTGAGATCAGGCTTTCCCTTCTTCACAGTAGCCATCACCATGTCACCAGCACAAGCTGAAGGGAGACGATTCAACCTACCCTTGATTCCCTTCACGGAGATGATGTACAGATTCTTTGCTCCGGTGTTATCAGCACAGTTCACCGTCGCCGCCACTGGTAGACCCAGTGACATACGGAACTTGTTCCCGGCGGAACCACCACGACCTAATAGGAAAAAGAAAAAAGGGATACAGATCAGAAAAAGAGAACAAACAAATAAGGTTGAATTTGAGAAAGGATTAACAATCACTGTACATACCTCTCTTCGACATGGTTTCGTTTTCTTGTTACCACCGCTCTTGTTGCTCTTGCGTTTCCTTATATATGCAAAATGAAGATTAGGGTTTTTTCAGTTTTAGGGTTTATTTGGGTTGGGCTTTCTATTGCTTATTTTGTTGGGCCTTACATCACTTTATTTACAATTGTTTTTCTCACATACCTGATTGCTCTCTCACGCTAGTAAAGGAGCATTCTACCCCCAACGGCAATTAATTGTCACCGGGTAGTCAACAATAGTTAACTGTTGATGGGCGTGTAACGGTCCGTTACTAGAGTGTAAAAGCAATTGGGTATGTTCGAAAAGCAATTTTTATTTTATTTAGTACGACTCGAATTATTATTTTTTTGTCAACTAGACAGTAGTAGAATCAGGAATTTTGAATAGTAGGGGCACCATTTCACGAAATTTGTTGGGAGAGAGGGCTGGTGTGGTTGATTTTACGGTTACATGAAACGAGAAGGAAGGGTTTTCATTTTTCTCATTAAGAAAGAGAAAAAGAGATGATCGTAGGTGAGTTTAGAAATAAAATCTCACAAAAACAGCATGTAAGATGAATATTGCCCCACTTATAAACACTTATTCATGTCATCTCTCAACCGATGTGAGAAATTTCAACACATAGTGAGACAGGGTGTGATAAATTGCTTATTTTAATTTAAAAATAAATAAATAAATGAGAGAGTGTAACATGTTTTGTTTTTGTAGTGGGGAAATCAAGATAAAGTGAATTTTTGTGCAAAATCTAATACAAGTATGTTACAAGTATGGTGGGGGATGTTAAAGATATGTTTGTGCAGGCCCACACAACCTTGTGTGTGTACGCACTATTGATTGATATCCGTTGCTTAGGATGGAAAAAATATCATTTTGAAAAAATTTAAAAAGTCAGTACGATAAACATTAAATTTATTTAGCTAATTAAAAAATATTATACTTTTTATTTGTCATAAAAAAGGATCTCAATAATTCATAAGTCATAGCTCAACCCATGAAGAATGTCAAAATTACTATGATGAATATGGTGATTAGAGTTCGAATCTTGGCTACTCCACCAATGTGTGTAAGTTTCTACGAATACTGTCATTTTGTTTATATTCCATAAAAAGGATTCCAACATTTCAAATTTAGTTGCAATCTTTTGTATTTTGTATGCACTTTGTTTTGAATAAACCATACGAGGTTCGCTGACACGATATAAATTTATAATTTGCCTTATTAGAAAATGTTATTAAATTTAAAATATTTAAGTTTTTCGTTCTATAAAATTCTCAAAATTTATTTTTTTGTCCATATAAAAAAGAGACATGTTTCCGTCCCTACAAAGTTTCCCCTCACGCATATTCGGTCCAAGTTATTTTCAAAATTTAATTAGTATTCTTAAGCTTTTAAATTTTTAAATAATTTTTTAAACATGTTTAGAACATTATAAAAAGTTTCTTTACAAAAATTTAGAAATTTTTATCATGGGATGAATTAAATATAAATTTTTTAAATCTCAGAAGTTAAAGATAAATGTAACGAAAATCTCGACCTTAAAATCAAATTTTTAGTTCATTTTTTGGAGGAAATTTTTAGGGTTAAATATGTTTTTGATCCCTATAAATATACCAACTCTTCGTTTTAGTCCCTCTAAAATTTTTCTTCAACTTTTAATTGCTACAAAATTTTCAATCACTACTTTTTGTCCCTGTTTTTAATTTAATTTTTGTATTTTTTAATGAAATTATGCAGAAATGTGAAAAAAATACTAATTAAATATGAATTTTTAACCGTAAAAAATATATAATTTCATATTAAATTCATGTTTTATTAAAAAATTATAATTTTTTTTTTGGATAGATTCTTATAATATTATGAATTTTTGAGCAAAATTTTATTCAAAAATATTCATTCTACATATGAGTTTACTTTAAAGAGCGACCAAAAGTGAAGGTAGAACATTTTTAGGGACTAAAAGTTGAAGAAATTTTTTATAGGGATTGAAATGAAAATTTGAAGAATTTATAGGGACCAAAAACATATTTAACCCTTTTATAATGTTATAAACAAGCCTGAAAAAAGATCATTCAAAAATACACATTAACTTACCAACAAAGGCTAAAACTACGTGCTAGAAAATATTGTAGGAATGAAAACATGTCACTTTTTTCATGAGGACGAAAAACTTATTTGACCAAATATTAATTTTATCATAATTAATAGTCGCACAAAGTATTAATTTATTCCAAGCATCATTAAATTCATTTTAATACGAACATTTATTTATTTCAAATCAAAAAGTATAACTGTCCTCTATAAATACGATCATATCTCTTCCTCGATTTCCAACAAGAAAGAAGTTTGTGAATCATGGGTCGTAAAAAAATAGGTATTGAATTTGTAGAGAACATAGATGCAAGGTATGTCACATTTTCTAAGAGAAAGAATGGTCTTTTTAAGAAAGCAAATGAGTTATCAGTTCTTTGTAATGCCAGAGTTGGTATAGTTGGTTTTACCCCTGCTGGTAACCCATTTGCTTTTGGTTCTCCAACTTTTCGAGTTGTGGCCGATGAGTACCTTCGTGAAACACAAGGTGAATCATCGAGGCAAAATGTTGAGCCTTCAAGAAATGGAAATATCAACGTGCCTGGCAAAGAACTTATGGGTGTGACGAAAGAGTTGAAGAAGGCGGAGATAATTGACAAAGGTAAACTACTTATTGCCTATGATGATCTTGATGTAGATGGACTTGAAAAAGTGAAGGCTTTGTTGGAAGAGATTCGTGCAGATATTGATGCAACATCGACTTTGCTTCTCCTTGCAAAAAAACCTATGTGATCAAAACGGTCAAGTCATCATGAGGGTCGAGTCTTTATAGCATATAAGCCTCCTTAGTTTGCAATGTAATGTAAGGGAAAATCCAATGTTATGAAAAATAATCACCAAGCAGAGATTTTGGTTTGTTCAATTTATAAATTTTATAATGAATAATTTGTCCTAGTTTTGCTTAATTAATCTATATTTTATAATTTGTATGAATTTGATTTGAATTCATCAATCTTGAAATCTTTATTACATCAAGCTGCAAATTTTGAAAATAGTTTATTGACAAGAACAAATGGGCAAATGAATCGTGTGTGGATCTTATCAAATGTCTTATAAGAATGTAGATATCTTCTAAATTTTAGTGACCTTTGTTTTTTTTAAACTCGGCATCCGACTCAAGAACCGACTAATTTGGTTTTTTAAAACTCGACATCAAACCCAAGGACCGACTAATTCGAGGGTCCACTCACATCCTCCACCTGCCAGGGGAGGGGGCTATTTAAAGCTAGGGCAAACTTATGTATGAACTAGGCCACCGAAATTGACATTAAAGGGAATCAAACCTGAGACCTTGAGAGGGGGACACTTTAAAATTCTAAGCCAACATTGTTAGGTCAACCCAACTGGGTTTATGTTTTACTTTCCTTGTTGCTATTTTGCAATTAGGGTGAAAGTCCTTGTTTTGAAATAAATATGGATGCGAAAGTCCTTTTTTTTTACAAGCTAGCTTATAAAGGTGAAGAAGACCAAATTGATATACCGAAAGATTTATGCATTCAAGTGTGATAACTTCTCAATGACATTTGTTAATTTGTTTATCCTACGTTACACAAATTAGAAACTTGAATCCTATTTTAGTTTGCCTTGGATTTGTAGAGAAGAAAAAAAAATATTTTAGCAATGAGTCTCCATGAAGTTTCGATGAGGATATTGAGGTTCATGGAGAATGGTTTATCTTTGATATTTTCAATGACATTGAATGTCTAGGCATACCGAACCATTACTTGACACTAAAGGTTGGCGTTTCTGTCATACCTTTAATGAATATTGATTTGATTAAGCTAGTAACTTATGCAATGATACACGCTTTTAGGTCAACAAACTTTGCAAAAATATCACAACAACTTTTATAACTAGGAAGAGCATCCGTCGTAAAATATTGATTCCTTAATGCTATGAATTTTCTTTCACATTTCAAAGAAGACAAATACATGTATGTCTCTATTTTGCTTTGATGGTCAACATGAGTGAAGGACGTCACCTTCTGAGGTTGGATCGTACATACTGCAACTTGTATAGGTAATAAAAAAGTTAACAAAAATAGGTAAGGAATTATTAGAGAGAGAGAGTAGGTAATGAAAAAGTAAGATGGAGAAGATAAGTGGAAGGATAAAAACTTAATAAAATGAAAAGCAAGAGAGAAAATAAAAATATAAAGGGAAGAATATGCCTCTCTAGTTCCTTATTCTCGAACAAGTCGACCCTAACTTTCTCTCTTTAAGTTCTATATTCCATTTTCTTTATTGATGATGTGGTTTTAGGTTAATTTTTGACCCGAACTCACTTATCTTCATCTTTTTTCTTTCTATTTCAATCTAAGTAAGTGTTTTTCTCATAGATCTGGTTTTTTTCTTCATGATCTCGTATTCTGAGTGTGGCGTTGTGTTGTTCGTCGTCTTGTGCAACTTTGTTTGATATATCGTCTTGCTACGGTGCTCACTTGTTTCCTATTGAAAGATCAGATATCCGATCAATGATCTGAGCGTCAGCGTTGTAGGTCGGAGGCAAGAGTATTCCGGTCACTATAATTTTATCATATTATTTGTAGGCATTTTGTCGTCGTATGCTATAAACTTAGGTGCTACGAATTTGTTCGTAGATTCACCGTTTACGTTTTTAGGAATATCGAATGATGTACTCTGTCAATTTGAATGAATAAATATCGTTTTATTTTTGTAAAAAATAAAATAAAAATTAAGGAGCAATGGCACATACACATATTTTAAGGAAGGTTGCACACATTGAACTCTAACGGATCACAGCGCAAAATGGAGGTCTACCAACCAAATGTGGGGAACGACATATCATCTCAACAAGGGAAACATATGCACTACACGCGCAAATAGCCGAACAAGGCTAAAAGTTGCAGGCCATGTCATTTGATTAATATGAACATTTTTTTTCATTAATACTCATCTTGTACAATTTCATAAGACACACGGTCAATCAAACTCAACTTATTTACAATTTCATCCCTTTAACTTCATGCCTTTATCTTTATTTTTCACGTATTTTTTAATTCAATAGCTAAAACCCCAAAATTATCATACTTAAAGCTCTATTGAAATAGTTAAGGAACCTACAACTGAGGGTCAAAATTCTCTCCTCATCACAACTGTTTGAAGAAAGAGAATCACAATTTAGTATTATCAGTCAATACCTCAATTAAATCTCGAGTTTGATAACACAAGTAAATTTATTTCTTTTAGTATATGAATTACATTTATCTATAGTTCATGTCCTGTTCATATTATTGTAAACCCATTTTGTAAAAGCAATACATTGAAATTCCATAATTCTTCTCTATTGAGAATACTTTATTTATTTTATACCGTTATAAATTGTACATTTGCGATACATTTAATAATTTTACTTTTACAACATTATATATATATATATATATATATATATATATATATATTATTGATACTAGTGGTTAGAGTTTCATTTTTTAGGAGAATAAGTGGGAAATCCGAGATTTGAATCCTGCCCTACATATCTTTATGGAAGTTTATGATTGTTTTTTCTTATATCCTCAATAATAATAAAATAGAAGTCTTGTTTATTTTTGATGTGTATAACTTGACTATTTCTGAAATATGTTTATAATTGTAGCATTTGAATTTTGAGTGAGTTATTAAAATTTTGTATATAATTTCATATCCTATTTTATAATACTGGAGACTTAAATCTCACTCATATGATGATAAACTTTTGTATAATTATCGTATTCTATCATATAAAAGTTATTATATTTATAAAATTCTTTTAGTTATTTTTTTAAAAGGAGATTTTATGCTATAAAACTCTTAAGTGAAAATTTATCATCTACTCAGTTTTAAATGCATAATATGCAGTTAACTATGAAACATAATTTTGATAAAAAATAAAATAAAAAATCCATTGATAAATTATGTGTATATTGGGTTTCACACTATCATCATGTTACCACTTGAGTTAATGAGTATGTTATATTCATGTGCAAAATACGCGGTTGAGTTTGTGAAACTCAATTAATTGAAAAAATAAAAATTATATTACCACTTATTTCCTAATTCTGTGCAATTAAGTATGTCATTGTTAAATAATATTACTAAATTGATTTTAAATTGAACGTCGTTTAAGATTTTTACATACAAATTAAAAAATAAAATGATGCCGTCAAAAAATATTACAATTTTACAAAACGAACCTGAATCACTAATGGTGGATTTTCCGCCATAATAAATGCAAATTGAATATAATGCTTTGAAAGTAATGTACTTAATAATTATTAGAGGGTAAAGTTGAAAGTAAAAAAGTATTTCTTATAGTGTAAGTGAAATCCATTTTGAAACAATATATTATTGTTAAAGTGATACTCGTTTTAAAACGGAGGGAGTACATGATTATAATATTTATATATAAGTGACCACCAATGAGAATGTTATTTATTCATATATATATATATATATAAGAATATTTATTAATGAGTTGTAAATGAAAATAGATCGTGATGAGTTGTGTCACTTCTCACCATAAGTCCATTGAGAGATTAATGCCTCCACTGATGAGTGTATATACTAATCATCCATTAGGTCAGATACATATACTAATCACAACGTTCATCGATAAATAGGTAGAAGAACTCACAATTCCAATGATCCTTGGAAATCTATTGTATTACATTGTCAGCAAATATGACATAACTTTGTATTTATGATTTGGACAACTCTCTTAAAATATCCAACATAAATTCGTAGGCTGAGAAGTGCTAACTAACATGACATATATTACCACGTCTCATACGTTGTGATGATGTAAAATGGACAAAATATTGATGATCAAAAATGTAATTAGACCAAACTTATTTAACCCTCAAAATATTCGATATCTTGACATGTCACAAGAAATGTTGATGTTGTGCGCTTCTCCCTCTTCCTCACACCACCTTGTCGTCATTCCTCCGACAACCACTTTCCGCAGCCGGAGACTCACCGGAAGTTCCCTCATCCGTTCTCGCCTGACTATGTCCCTCGACAACAACAACAACAACAGCAATTCCTCTTCCCTACTGAGTTCTGTCACAAAACTTCTCTGGGGCCGGTCCCTCCCACCGGGTCTTCTCGTCACCACCGTCCGCACCGCCTGGAACTCCATGTGGCAGCTCATGATGTCCCAGCTCGCTCCCTCCGACCCCACCGGCGGATATTCCAGACCCGCTTCAAAATTTCGATTCTCCGGTCCACCACCGAGTGGTCTCCACCTCTACGTTGGCCTGCCATGCCCGTGGGCACATCGTACTCTCATAGTCCGCGCACTCAAAGGCTTGGAAGACGCTGTTCCGGTGTCAGTTGCGTCGCCGGGAATGGACGGGTCGTGGGAATTCAAACGGGTTGGTACTACGGGTCGGGCAATTAGTCCGAGTTTGGATAAGGCGAATGGTTGCAAGACTTTGAAGGAAGTTTATAGGCTGAGAAGTGGTGGGTATGATGGAAGATCCACTGTGCCAATGTTGTTGAACAAAGACTCCAAAGATGTTTTATGTAATGAGAGTTATGATATAATTCAATTGTTTAATTCCGGTTTAAATGGGTTGGCCCGTAACCCGGACTTGGATCTTTCACCACCAGAGTTAAAGGATAAGATTGAGGAATGGTATCAAGTGATATATCCAAATGTCAACAATGGTGTGTATAGGTAAGAAATGCTAACAGCTGAGTGCAACTTCTGTAATCACGATGAGTTTGAGAAAATCACGGGGACACTTTTGGTTTTGTTCAAAGCATATCATCGTCGTGATTTCAAACATGCTCGAATATTTTTAGCAGCAGTTAGACCTCGCTTTGAATACTTCTTCAGTGTTCCAACTCATACCATTGGAGTACACATTCATCATTAATTTTGCTTCTTTCATCGTTGATTATTGAATTGGTATTATTGTTGCAATTTGCATTGCAGGTGTGGGTTTGCGCAGAGCCAAGAAGCATATGATAAAGCGGTGAATGAGTTGTTTTGTACGTTAGACAAGTTGGAGAATCACTTATCAAATTCTCGCTATTTGTGTGGAGACACACTCACACTTGTTGATATATGTCTGTTTACTACTTTGATTCGGTTTGATATTGCTTATAATGTTCTGTTTAAATGCACCAAGAAGAAGTTGTATGAGTATACCAATCTACATGCCTACATGCGTGACATTTATCAGGTGCTTGCTTTGCTCAAAAAATGTTTAGGTTTATCTATCATTTGTGTTGTTTGTCTACTAACATAGTATGTGTTTCGTGCCTTGGACAGATTCCCAAAGTTGCAGATACTTGTAATTTTCAAGAAATTATGGATGGTTACTACAAAACCCTTTTTCCTCTCAATCCAGGGAGCATTAGACCAATTATGCCTTCAACTTCAGAGCATGAAATTCTTTGCAGACCTCATGGCAGGGAATCCCTATCATCATCAACTGAACCAGTATTTGTTAAATAGGCAATGAACAAATCTTTCACCCGTTGGTTCTGTTCTTTATGTAAGAATAATAATCTGCAATTCAACGTTTATAGGAAATGCATGTGTATAGCTATAGCATACTTTACTAAATGTTATCATGTACTGGCTGGTGATTAGCGCCAAAATTTTCACTTTCTTTGCAACTCAAACCACACTTTCAATTTCATCTCTGGCTCTCACAGTCCCAGCCAGGTCAAATGAAATGATTCATCCTAAGATCATTTCTAATGTACCAGATTGAAAAATGCTATGTATCCCCTCTCAGATAAATAACGACGCTATTTTCAGTTTTAAAAAGTTTTATATTTTCAACCAAAGGATCAAATGCTAAAATGTAAAAAAAAAATAAAAAAAAACTCCAAAACTAAGAAACATGCTAATAAAATTTCGCAACATGATATATCTTCATATAAGACACAGCAGTTAGTTACGTATACTTAACGGAGCTCTAAACTGAAGATTAAACTACATATATTAACGAAGGACCAAAATGAAGGTTAATTCATTTGTCTTTTTTGGATGAGACTGCCTAATACTTCCCATAAAGCTATACAAAGTAACTATAGCTCAACCACCAACGGTAATAAGCTCCCAAAAAAAACCAAAACATGCATCCCTGAAGTAAGCTGGGTCTTGTTACGACTCATCCAGGACCTGGGTGAGACCACAAAATGGTTCAATGCAGTATGTCTATCATCCAGCAATTAACGCAGACCTAGTGGATCCTGCATCAAAAGAGTAAAAATTAAATACGGAAATCACACATCGTGTGAATTGAAACCAATCAGAGCATAAGCTATAAGCACGTTATTAAACAATCCAAAAGGCAAATAAGTTGCCTCCCAAGTTCTACAACAAAGTAAATTAAATTAAAAATTTTAAAAAATCCAATTTGGCATGTGTCGTGGCCTTTTCAACAATTATCAATCCAGCAAAAGATTAAGTATAACAGGTTGTTTGAGAAATTGAACCTACTGTTTGATCGCTTCATATTCCTGCAGAACTTACTGCCACATTTGCACTGGAACAGTTTGACAGGTTGATCATGGTCGTCAAAGTCAATGCCATAATCCTGCAGAAACACCATAAAAATAAGCTTCTGTTTAGAAAAAATTGATTTTAGATTGATGAAATGATTTGAAGAAAGTAAACTACAAAAATGAACAGGCACTCCTCAGTATAACCTTACTAAATGGTCTGCTATCCACCCAAAGTACATTAGCATTTCTCAATTAAGTAGCCATGAAAAACTAGAAAATAAGTTTAGCCATAAATAAATTATCCCAACTTATTAATCGTTGCTAAGTTGTTCACTACTTAAAAAGAGAGTAATTAGTAAGCAGTGAAAATTTTATACAATATAGGAGGACCCATGTGAGCTAGAAAATTTCATGAAAAACCATATTACATAACAAAACTTACCCAAGTGAGCTCTTCATGCGCTGCTATGTTTCTGGTGGTAAAAAGGGCGAACTGCAAATTGTAAAACATCAAAAGCATTGGTAAGCAAAATTGCTACACAGATTAGTATAACAACAGAAGGCAAGTAAAACAGCTTTTCAGACTTCAAGGATTAGGTAGCTTCTCACATGATAGTAATAACGATCTGGACACTCAATTTGAATTGGGATTTCAACCAAGTTTGCATCAGAACATCTGAAAAATTAAATAGTTATTACAAAATCTCCTAAATAACCAAAAAAACATTCAAACATTTGCTGAGGCACTATTTGACAGAAGTCAACAGTTAACATAACACAGTCATAAGTATTGAATCATCTAAATATACAATCAACCATTAGAAGCATGCAAATGAAACAAGGATTGAACCTTCCACTGCTCAGCTATGAGATAAGTAATGATATTTGAGTTGAATGTATAAAAATAGCATACAAGAAAGTAAGCCCAGTTTTATAAAGATGGGAATGTTGTGATAGATAAACAGTTATGCGAGGCAAGTTAAGGAAGGTAAATCAGATCAAGGATATTTAAACAGTTTGGGGTAGGGAGAGATCAAGGAAAAGTGTAGTTCAAACGATTAAAATAATTGGTGTTAAATGGTCTATCATTACATATGAGCATAGTTTGAGGATCCATGTTGCAAACTCAACCTAGTGGAAAAAGGCTCCGACTCATTTTCAACATTGTAATACATATTTTAATTTGTAATGAACTAACTATTTCTCAATCATGACAATTACAAAGAAAAAATTATTCTCTTCGGATGTTTAGAATTACAACCACATTAAACTCGAGTTATTTTTCTTATTCATATAATATTATAAGTACATGCCAATTTTGATGAAACATCCCAGAATATCTTTTTTTTTTCTTTTCTAGATGCATAGTCTGTATGATTAAATTTTCCTCCCTGGTTATGTCTTCCTATGTTGGTAATCTCATTAAAAATATATATATAGTATAAACTGTGAAAAATGAATACTTTGTCTTATCAATGAAAAGTGCAACCAAGTAATAGGGTCGTCCCAACTATGTCCTCCATTTTTTTTCCGGATATCAATGGTTATGTCCTCCTACTTTGTCTTCTCCCATTTTTCCGGATATCAATTGTTATGTCCTCCTATTTCTCTGTTTTCCCTAGCTTGAATTTTAGGGTGCCAACCTTGAAACAATAGATGAGAAATTCAATACCTGTGATTGATAAATCTAGCAATGTTGCCAAAGGACGCTGCATCTAAGCACAGAGCTTCTTCATCCTTCACAAACGTTGAATCCCAATCCGCATCCAGTAGAACTGGGTAAGTAGATTTCCCATTTTCAGCACATTTCATGTTCCTCTCATGCAACTCTTTAACGGTTAAAATTTCTCCAGCAAACTCACACACAAATGCTCCTTTTGGCAGTTCCTCTAAGGTACGAAGTCCCCATCCTTTTCCTTCAGGTGTGAAAAATACCTAAATTTAAAATATTAATTAGAGAAAACATTTTACAAATGTACTGGGGAATAACATTATAGTACATAGGAACTTGGGCCTGTAGATACATAACTTGACATAAACAATAAATTCAACGCGTAAGAACTTTTTAATAAAAATTATGAATCAATATTGGAGAAAATGTATTTGTTTACTAGTGGCAGAGATTACTTAAACACTCACCTGCAAGTTGTATGTTATTCCACGCTGGATAACGCGATTTCCACATTGTTTCCCACAGCCACATTTGCTCCAACATTCTTTAATAAACTTTCTCTTCAAGTGTCCTTTACATGTTTCCAAACAACCATCACTCTTTGACCTTTCAAGTGGACAATCTTTGCAGTAAAAGCAATGCTGTTGAGGGTTGTGACTGATAGCAATACACTCTTCCAAAAATTCTTCCTTAATTAGGCCATGAGCTGTATATGCAAATTCGCCCCCAGTTTTATATGTACAGGCACAATGTGTGTCTGACAACAAGACGCAACTTCCTATACAGGAACAACTGTCCTCAGCCCCAATACGAGATAGAGAAATGTTAACATAAGCATCTCGGAACACAAGGTTTTGGGGTATGTAGTTGAAAGGTGGTGGAAAGTCGTTAGTAGATGATTCATTCACCCATGAAATTTGATTATTCTCTTCTCCTTTTGTAAGGTCACTAACATCATGATAAGACCTTATACGATCTTCTGTAGACTGGTGATGTGGAACAACTACTAAACTGAGTGAATTTGGAGATACGGGATCCTCCGGCTGCATTCTAACATCACTTTGTGGAATATCATTTGTCCTGTTCATTTCGGAAACCAGTACAGCATCATCCAAACTGCTTTGATGGGCTGGTGAAAAGGGGCCTCGAGGTGAAACCAAGGCAGAAAAAGAATTAACTTGGATTGATCCATTTGATGAGTGAGAACCCGTGTCCAAATCCTTACTGCCCCCAACGGCGGGAGTGCCATCAACCTCTGATTCCTTTGACACATCTATGCTTGATTTTGACATTGAACCTTCTTGTGAGTTATCGTTTGAATCAGTGCTAAATTCCAACATGCAATCACATATATCTCTCAACATTTTTGCGACAGAAAAATTTGGGTCGATGATTTTATATGATCGCAGACATTTATCTTCCATCATCTTTAGAAGTTGTTCTTGAGTAGGCATGCGGAAATCTGGTCCCTGAAGAGCTGAGCTGCAGCTCAGAGAAAGTTTTACTTCTCCCTGAGCTGAAGAAGCTATCACAACATCAGAAACCACTTCTTTAAGTGTGTTGTGGTGTGATGGTGTCATGGAGACATGGGCACCTTGCTTTTCAGTAACACCATTCTTCCTTGAATAGCACCTTAAGCTTGATGGTTCTGCATTTAAAAAAATATATATATCTTTACAAGATGAATGTTAACATGCAACGAAAGAACGAAATGAAAAGTGGCAAAACAATGTTGAAAAAGAAAAATAATTGGTCAGATTCAGAGGCCAAACTCTGCCTTCTAAAATACAAGCAGTGCCTACCATAGAGTATCTTATGCAAACTTTCTAGAAACTCACAAATCAGTAAAGGCTTGCTTGCATATTGTTTATGGAAAATAGTGCATATGATCAATGTGCCTCGCCTCTATCAATTTCAGTTGACAAAATGATGCAATTATGCAATGGTAGTGTCAAAATCAGATAAACTAATAATTTGTGCATTGACTTTATTCTTTTCAAGTACTCTGACAATAAAGTTCTTTATCTGTATTTTGTAAGATGTACTCCCTCCGGTCTCAAATATAAGAAAAGATTCATTTTTTAGGTTCATTGAATAATTAATGTATCTGCTTTACAATGCAGACCAGATACATTAATTACTCAATGAACCTAAAAAATGAATCTTTTCTTATATTTGAGACTGGAGGGAGTATATATCTATCTTATCCTACTAGCAATCAGATACATCACATAGTTCCATCCACAAATAATACATTTAGCAAAACCATAGTTGGGTGTGTGTGTGTGAACATGAGTTTGACTCACAATCCAATGTTTGAAAAGAAGAATAAAACAAAGTTACTTTTCTGATAAATTAAATCAAAGTTTGCAAATTATAATCCAAACATGCCAATTACAACTAAGATTTCAAAAACAATAAAAATAATATTAAGGGATAGTTCATTGAATACCAGGGGGAACCATTGCAAGGGGACGCCGCTCATAATCTTCCTCATCAACGGGCTCAGATTTAGGTACGGTCAATTTATAAGAAGCATGTGGTGACGCAGGTTGCTTTCCCCTGTCAGAACTAGCATCTCGCATGGGACGTGCTGCAACCCTTCCATTTCCATCAGACGACACTGCGTTGTTTCGAGGCTGCTGTGAAGAGCCGCCTTCAAGTGCTGTGGCCTTTTCTATGTGAGACTTCTTCAATGGGGAAGAAGCTGAGCCAGGGGAATTGTTCTCTTGTCCTCTTAATCTCAATCTTTTCAAAGGTCGAGCAGATTCAACATTTAATGGAGCTTCCTCAGCCTCCATCTCTTCTTCCTGGTTGTATGAAAATGCAGAATACATATTCAGTAGCTATAGACATAAAATCGATAAAGTAATGCAGATAAGTTGCCGACAGAAAATGATGAATGTTACATACATTTACTCTCTTGTTTTTCTTTTGTGGTTCTGGCTCCTGTCAAATAAAATCCAACAATAGAAGTAAGTTTGCAGAAAAATCAGTGATAGAGTGTGTGTGCAGCCACAGGGGAGAGGGGTAAAAATAAAGCGAGAAAAACACCTCAAAATCATCGCCTTCTTCAAATATAGCATCCAATAAAGCTCTATAGTTCTCTTCCTCGATAAGTTGCCAGTTTTTATCAAACAACTTTAGCAGTTTCTTTAGCACCCGTTTCACTTTTGCTTCAGGAATCCCAAACTCTGCCATTGCCTGGAGGGCCGCTGCTATTTTTGGATTGGGCCTTGGCGCCATTTATAATCAGTGAACTGTTACTTTTGCTACAGACACCCAAATGTAACACACCCTTAATTCCAAAGATTTCCAAGATATAAACAAATACACCATAAACATTCTTTTTCTAACAAGGAAGGCCTAACCTTTCTTCTAACAGTAACACCTAAAACTCATGTAGCTAACATGTCAAAGTGAAAACTGAGCACAAAAACAAAAACCAAGACACCAAACAACAACAAAAAAGTTTGCATTTTGATGTATTAAAGCTTTAAAAAAGTGATTATTTCTAAAATCACTTTTTAAAAATAGAAGCATCCAAAGTCATGGGTGAGTCAAAGGGGTTATAAAACTGTGCATTACCCTAATCTTTCTATTCTTGAAATTCAAAGAGAAAATAAACGACACTTTATAAATGGGTTAAGCTTTAAAAAAGGGATTATTTGAAAAATCACATTTTTTTTCAGTCATACATGTGATAAAAGTCATCTATAGAACATGCAATGGAAGAATCGTACATAAAAAAGCATTGATCTTGCCAAACAAAAACCCAAAACCACAACAACAAAAAAAAAAGTACAATAGACAAAAATTCAGAGTATAAGAAAAGAAAGAGTGAAAAAAAATGGACCTGGGGTAGAATAGGAAGAAGAGTGTGTTCAGAGAGATGAAGCAATGTTGTGAGCGAGGTTTCGTAGTATGATCTGGTGAAGGAAGAAGAAAGCGAAATGAAGCTTCTGAAGTGAGAGATGTTGTGGTTAGGTTAATGTGAAATGAAAGGGAAAAAAGAGTGTTGAAGATGAAAAGGTTTACCTACCTGGGTTTTCATCTGACTGAAGTGCTTAGTGCCATTTTGTTGTTTCTGGGGAGTGTGAGTGAGAATGGGACTGAGAGTGAGAGGAACGAGGTTGGAGGAAAATAAATAGGGCTCCACGTTTTGCCTTTTTTTTTTTTTTTTTTTTTTGTTTAATAGCAAGAACATTTAAAAAAAACTTTGTATTAATGATAGTGAGAAATATTTTTATACTTGATAGGACACTCAAAATCATTTTTCTCCGTCTTTCACTTATACTTCTTCCATTATTAATTATAAGTAAAATTTGCTTTTTTATAATCACTCAATTAATTGACTTTTGTATGCTAACAACTTTATGCAAGACTTTGGAGTGTTAGAGAAATTTAATTATAACATCATACCTCCAAAAGCTCTTATTATTAAAGAGGTTTTATGGTCTTCCCCTCGTAATAGTTGGATAAAATGCAATATAGATGGAGCAACCTTAGGTTGCCCTGGATTATCAGCTTGTGGAGGCATATTCAAGGGCCATGATATAATTTTTAGAGGTTGTTTTGATGAGAAGCTACCTTTGGAAAATGCTTTTCAAGCTGTTGGTGCTTTGAGGGCCATTGAAATTGCTAAAGAAAAGAGCGGGAATTTCCTTTGGATAGAGATTGACACACAGTTATTAGTCTTAAATTTTAAAAACAAATCTCTCATTCCTTGCAGCCTAAGATACAAATGGGAGTAATATTTTACTACTAACCAGAGGAATGAATTTCTTAGTTACTCACTGATAACCGGCAATTGGTTGTCATGTTGTACTTAGCGTCCATAATGAACAAGAAATTGAGTGATTGTATTGCCTAAGATATCTATTTAGGATTTTATAGTTTTAAGTTGCTTTTAGTGTTAATTAATCATTTTGAACTAGTAATGTTTGTTGTGGATGTTTCGTGATGTAAGATAAAGAATGACTCTGAAGATACGAGAAGCTGTAGTGTGGATCAGGATTGTTTCACTGAAGATTTGAAAAAATGCAGCTCCCTGGATCGCTAGCTCTCTTGAGATATTTATGTTATGTAAAATATTAGAAATTTATCTCCAGAAAAAATAAATATTAGTAATTAACTAAAAACTTAAATAAAACATACGGTGGATAAGATCGAAGTTATATATTTAGTTTGTTGAGATATTTATGTAAAAAAATCAATTTTGAAAACTAGAAAAAAAATAATAAAAGTACTGAGAAAAAACTTGCAAAGCAACATTGATTTTAAAAAACCTTACTTTATCTATACTATATATAAAGAAAATAGCATGTTTTGACTCTTTTGGACTGAATTTTTCTATTTTCAAAATTACCCTCAACTTTCAATACAAATAGCACATATAATAAATAGATAAGAGTATACTCAAATATTAAAATAAAAGAGTAACAAACACAATATGATTATATATATATATAATATATGTCAAGTTTTTTCTTTTATCCTTTAAAAAGTGTAACAAGATTAGTATATCTATATTTAATTTTTCATTATCACAATTATACCCTTAAACAACTTTTTATATAATAAATATTAATGTTGGTGTCATTAAAAAAATAAGAATTTAAATTATATATATTTTTTGTTATATTATTTGTCTCATATTGTCATTGAAATGGATAATCATAATTAGTTTGGTTTTTTTTTTTGTGGTGGCCGCGGTTTGAATCTCGGACCTTGCATATATTATAAATTGTCCCTACCAACTGAGTCAAGCTCACGAGAACCATGATTAGTTTGGTTTGTTGTAATTTAAAATCAACAAACATTTATATTTTTAATTTTAATCGAAATCAAAATTTCATAATAAAACACCGTTCATAATTTTCAAATGTTAGCACAATAAAAAGAGCGGAAATAAATGTATGTCTTTTTGCAAATGTATATACTACTTGATTGATTGATTGATATTTGTCGTTTAGGATAGAAAAAAAATTCCTTGTGAAATTTTTTAAAAAGTCAATACTATAAACATTAAATTTATTCAACTAATTAAAAAATATTATAATTTTTTGTGTTAAAAAAGATCCCAAAAATCCATAAGTCATGATTCAACTCGCAAAAATGTCAAAATTGTTGGACCGGCCTTTGTGATTGGAGTTTGAATTATGACTTATCTATTTGTGTGTGCATTTTCAACGAGTATTGTCATTTTGTCTATGTATCCTAAAAAGGGTCCCAACATATGAAATTTCGCTCCAACCTTTTACTTTTTCATATGCAGTTTATTTTGAATAAACCATATGAGATTTGTTAATGGGACATAAATTTATAATTTGCCTTATTAGAAAATATAATTAAATTTGAATTAATATATTTTTCGTTCCTAAAAAATTACCAAATTTTGTTTTTTCGTCCCCTAAAAAAGCAACATGTTTTCATCCCTACAAAATTTCCCTCAATAAAATTCAATCCAAGTTGTTTTTCAAGCTTAATTAATTATTCTTAAGCTTTTAATTTTTTGAATAATTTTTTTAAGCATGTTTAGAACATTATGAAAAGTTTCTTTGCAAAAATTGAGAAATTTTTATCATGGATGAATTAAATATAAATGTTTTAAATTTCAAAAGTTAAAGATAAATGTAACAAAAATCTCGACCTAAAAATCAAACTTTTAGTTTTTTTTAGGAACTTTTTATAATGGTTCTTTTTAAACTCGGTATCCGATCCAAGAACTGACTAATCTTAGGAGACCAATATCATCATCCACTTACAGGGGCCCCGTTTAAAGCCAAAGAACAGATTTGTATGGACTTGCCCACCAAAATTGGCACCAGAGGGAATCGAACCCGAGACCTTGAGAGGAGCATACACCAAAATCACTAGCCAACTACTAGGTCAATTTTTACAATGTTATAAACATGTCTGAAAAAAGATCATTCAAAAATACACATTGACTTGTCAACAAAGACTAAAACTACATGCTGAAAAACATTGTAGGAATGAAAATATGCCACTTTTTTTTTTTATTATGACGAAAAACTTATTTAAACCATTATTTTTTATAATGATTTATAGTCTCACAAAGTATTAATTTAGTCCAAGCAACATTAAATTAATTCATTTAATACAAATATTTATTAATTTCAAGTCAAAAAGTATAACCGTCCTCTTTAAATACGATCATATCTCTTCCTCTATCTCCAACAAGAAAGAAGTTTGTGAATCATGGGTTGTAAAAAAATAGCTATGGAATTTGTTGAGAACATAATGCAAGGTATGTCACATTTTCTAAGAGAAAGAATGGTCTTTTTAAGAAACCAAACGAGTTGTCAATTCTTTGTAATGCTAGAGTTGGTATAGTTGAATTTATCCCTGCTGGTAACCCATTTGCTTTCGGTTCTCCATCTTTTCAAGTTGTAGCCGATGAGTACCTTTGTGAAACACAAGGTGAATCATCGAGGCAAAATGTCGAGCTTTTAGAAAATGGAAATATCAACGTGCGCGGCAAAGAACGTATGGGTGTGACGAAAGAGCTGAAGAAGGTGGAGACAATTGACAAAGGTAAACTGCCTATTGCCTATGATGATCTTGATTTAGATGGACTTAAAAAAGTGAAGGCTTCGTTGAAAGAGCTTCGTGCGGATATTGATGCAACATCAACTTTGCTTCTCCTTGCAAAGAAACCTATGTGATCAAAATGGCCAAGTCTTTGGAGCATACAAGTCTCATTAGTTTTCAATGTAATGTAAGGGAAAATCCAATGTTATGAAAAATAATTACCAATTAGGGATTTTGGTTTGCTCAATTTCATAATTTTATCATGAATAATTTTACTTGGTTTTGCTTAATCTATATTTTGAAATTGATGTGAATTTGATGTGAAATCATCAATTTTGAATTCCTTATTACATCATACTGCAAATCTTTAAAATAGTTAATTGACAAGAACAAATGGACCGATGAGTAATGTCAGGATCTTATCAAATGTCTTATAAGAATGTGGCTATCTTCTAAATTTCAATGACCTTATTTGTTGGTTTCGTTTATCCCAATATAGTACATAAATTAGAAACTCGGAGCCTCTTTTACTCTACCTTTGATTTTTGGAGAAGAAATAAAAAAATTAGTCATTACACACCATATAGATATGTTAAGGATTTTAAGGTTCATGAAGAATGGTTTTTCTTTGATATTTTCAATGACATTAAATGTACAAGCTTACTGAACCATTGCCTGAGACTAAAGGTTGAAGTTTCTATCATACTCTTAATGAACATTGATCCAGCCAGTGATTTATGCAATGGGACACGCTTTGAGGTCAACGAACTTTGCGAAATTATCATAGCAACAACTATTATAACTAGGAAGAATATATGTGGTAAAATCTTTGTCATTTCCGCCATTAATCTCTTAAACCTAAAAAATATGAAGGAGCGCAGGTAAAAGAAGCTTAATTGACCCATAACTTAAATAGTAGGAATTCACAGTAAATTGGGTTTATCGTTCTTTCCACTTTTATTTGCAAAACAAGTTAACAAGTGTCATGTAAATAATCCAAAAATTGGCACTTATCATTACATAAACCAACCCATAAGATTAGACAACCAACAATATCCTCATAATTACACAATTTTCCCTTTAAACTTGTTGTAAATAACATGTGTCTACAAAGCTAGAAAAAATCAAACAATACACCAAACACTAACACAATAAGCCGTGTGTTAGAACTTTATATTATTTAATATGTTTTTTGTATTTTGTTTGAGAAACTCATAATGTTTCTTGTTGATGCATCATGAGTTCGAAGGTAGGTGTTGGATAATAAAGTATTGTGCTTAAGTTATTGGGTCTTTATATCAGTAAGTTTGAGTCCATTGAGTTTTATTATATATTCTCTTATAACTTTTTGTAGTGTTGAGCTATTGGTATTCTATGAGACTCTAGCCGTCTTCGTTAGCATCTTTGTTATTCTCTCTGATTATCTATATTGTTAACATGACATCAAGAGCATGGTTAGGTCCTCCTTGAATTATTCGTTGATTCCGCTGGAGAGTTCCCAAAACCAAATTTTTGGGAACATTGTGTGATCCATTTAGTTTTTTTTTATTGTTGGTCGATATGTGCAAATCACCATTGTCACCGCATCATATTTGCTAATCTGGTTAGTTGGTTGTTCTTTGTTTGATTGTCTCTCCTTTGTTGGTGAGTATATGAAGTTTGTGAATGTTCAATATCATTCTATTGTCTTTGTTTTATTATTGGTGTTGTTGTGTGTGAACGCTGATGTCACCTAGAGTTTTGTTTCCTCTGTCTCTGATTTGTTGTCTTAGATCAAAGAATGACACTTAAGTTATGATTGTTTGGTTTGCCTTTTGTTTTGGTATTTCATGGAGCGACAGTAAAATAATGGTTAAACAACTTTGATATCTTACATAGACGAAGTGGGTTTGTTTGATTTTTTTGGAGTCTACGATTCTCTCTTTATGGGTTGTTTGAGTTTTGGGGTGTTTTTATGACTTTTGGAGTGTTTGAGTTTAGTTTTGCATACTTCCTACATGTCTTTAGTGTTCTTTTGGTTTGGTCTTGTTTGATTTGGTTCACATTGGTTTTTGGAATTTCTCTTAGTTTGGTTCTATTTGTTTTGGTTTAGTTTGGTTTGATTTTGTCCGGTTAAGTTTGGTTCATTTTGGCTAATATTGGTTCGTCAATTTGTCTTTGCTTGGTTGTTTGTTTGGTGAGTCAAGTGCTCACAATAAAGTAGGTATAATAGTCACAAGAAAAGGGGTTTGAATTGTGACCCTTTTAAAAATTTAATTTTGTACTTAAAAGGTATTTCTCAAGTTGAAATTTGGAAGAGCAGATTTAAAACAAAATTCAGAACGTTTTGAAGTGTTAGTATAAAACATAATATTAAAGTTAAATAATTTTGTGTGTGATGTGATTCCTGAAAGTAAAGAGAATAAGGATAGAATAATAAAACACAAATAAATATAGTGGTTCAGCAATACAGGATACTCTAGTCCCCACCTTAGATGAGATTTTTCACTATGATGCTTGAGACAACCTTATCAACTCTTGCACCTTACAACTATGTTCCCTTAGAACAATTACAATTTGTATTCTCTAAGCCTCAGCAGGCTTACAACTTTTCTTGTTAATCACCCAGGACTTTACACTTTTCCTTTTACTCAGCCAACGCTTTAACACACTTAAAAGTTAGATGAGTTTTTCTCTTGCAATGATTTGGAAGTTTGAAAGAGTTAGGACAAGAAGAAGAGGAAAAAGTTTATCTTTGAGAAGATAAGAGAGAATTGTTACGCACTCTTTAAGATTTTATGAATTTTGAAAGATGATTTGTGCAATCTGAAGTAGATAAAATAGTCACAAGGAATGGGGGGTTTGAATTGTGACCCTTTAAAAATTATCCTGAAACTTAAAAACAATTCTCAAGTAGTTTACTTGGAAGTGTTAAGTTAATATTCTGACTTCA
>Ga0228711_1001130_pt1 | contig 37966 bp, 25 predicted proteins | sample MedpolnodulmetaG_2_FD_177996 | JGI IMG/M metagenome (GOLD analysis project Ga0228711, IMG submission 177996) | Root nodule microbial communities from Medicago polymorpha collected in Santa Monica, California, United States - brown nodules | ecosystem: Host-associated > Plants > Roots > Nodule...
AAAGTTAATCAACTTTTTAAAGTTTACGGAAATATCCTCAGGTTGGAACTATTAAGTACATATATTAAAGTGGCAATAGTGGAAGTTCAAGTTAATTGGTCTTTAAGAAAAGGCTAACCACAAAAAGCACAGTAAAATTCCGGGTTTATCCCTTATTGAAAATGATATGGTAGTTATAAGAAAGGATAAACTGGGATTAAATTGCCGTTGCAAATATCAGAGTGATTTGAAGCTATCAGAAAACAGTAATTTTTTTTTGATTAGGGGCAGGATTATATATTTCATAGTTATTTGTTTGTGTATATATATATATAGTAGAAGATTCGCAAAGGTGCCGCATTACATTGCTGTTTCAGCAATTTAATGTTCAACCACAATGTGATATGGTGGCACTTTTGTTACTTGCAACATAAATGACATCCCATAGTGTCCATAGGACATTGAAAATGATTTTAAACTTTTCAATACTATATTACTATAACATGATTTTCATTTTTTTTTTGAATAAAAGTAATTTCAATTTTCTTTGATATTGTATCAAATTAAGCATAATAATAAATATTAAGCATAATAATTTTCAATTTAAAATAATAAATATTAGTTAGAACAATAATAAATAAAGTAATTATTTTTTTAAGCTGTATATTTTTAGGGTCTTGCTAACCAATAGGCATGACATTAGTTAAGGAAACTATAATTAGAAATTTTGTCTTGAAAATATAAGATGTTATTTGTGATCAAATAATGATTATACCACTTCTTTATGAAAATTTACTTGTTTTAGATGTTTAACCAATGCTCATGGAACACTCTAGCATTCTCCTAATTTTTACACCGATAAATTTAGCAATCTCTTCGTGTTATTTTGTTCAAATGATTGTTGTTGCAAATTAACAATTATTTTAATTTTTGATTTTAAGTTGCCTGACGTTGCTGTTGTTTGGGGTTGTGTGCGAGCAGCCGAACGCAGGTGGTGGAAGCTGTTTTCTGTGGCAACTTGTGATGTTGGTTGAGGGTTTTTTTATGTATGTTGGATGAGGGTTTTTTTTATGTACGATGGTGAGAGTTTTGGTACAACATTTTGTTTTTCTTTGTATTTTGCTATTTTACGAATCCTATTCTAGCATTCCTTGTGCTGGTTAGGATTCGTTGTGATTTTAATAAATTCCATTTTGACTTCTTCAAAAAAAAAGTTGCCTGGATTAATTAATCCATCACAAAAACCAAATTGAATAAATCTACCAAAAAAAATTGTATCAGATGTAAAACAACAATGTGAATTGTGCAGTGAAAGTGTCGCGTCCGATGTGGGATTAAGGGCTAAATTGCTTTGGCACCACATAATAGTGTTATCAAATGATTTGGAAGAATTTCATGATTTTGTAAGTTGGTATTTTTTCTTCATTATTTTGCATAAATATTTTTTGTTGTGTATAATATTTTTTGAAGTGCTTTTCCTTTCTTGTTACTTCAATTCTAGGACAAAGATTTTGAGTCCACTTCTTTTTTTGTTCAAATGATTGTTGTTGTAACCATATGTAAGCTTATAAAATCAAAGAGAGGATTTATGCAAGGTAGTGGAGAATTATCCTCAGCTAAATCTTTTGATGGACATTTTGTCTTTGATTGTCCTGTGGCCACTGCCACCAGGAAGTACTTATAAGTGTTGATACTCGAGAAGACTGGAATACTGCTAAGATATAGAATAATGGCTAACTAGAGTGAATAGAGTAGTGACTCTATTAGGGGAAACCATTGGAGGAGTGATTTCTCTCCTATTTTCTCTTTTCCTTTCCCATTCTTTCAATACAATTGTTCCTATGTTTATTCAATTCGGTCCATGTTTTGGAAATTCTTTGTTATATCAAAAGAAAGGTTCGTAACAGGTGCAGAAATAGAAGAGCAAAAGTATGATAAATATATTGAATAGTATTTTCCTTCAGAAGTTTGGTGATTCAGATAGAATTGAGAATTTGAACAGGATGAACTTTCTTGATGCAGCCTAAAGGATTGATATGCTATGATTTTATGGATTCTTCTATTGGTTTAAATATCTCTTCATCGTATAAACTCAAAAAGGAAACAACGCCGGCATCGCAAAATCATAAGTATGGATCCATTGCTTTCCCGATTCATGAAGGCTTGCTTCCACTTCTAGTGCAAATATTTTTTTCGGAATCGGATTGGATGTTTTTAACTTCAACTTTATTTCAGGGAACGATTCAATGTTCATGGAATAAGGGATTCTGCATTCTATTTTTTCTGCAAACAATCGAAAAGAGGTCTATGTAGAGAAATTGAGGAAGTAGAAGAGTCATCAAATGATAAGGCTATGGACTATGTGTATCAAATTCACTTGAACAAGGATGGTCCAAAGGGTAATTTGCCGCTTGTTGGGAAGATGAATTTGAGTTAATTTATGGTTTCTTGCTTGCTGTTATTAGTTTCATGAAATGAGAATGTAAACAAAGTTTTTTATTGACCTGTCAGCCAGTCAACATCGACCAAAGGGGCGGGGCGGATGAAGGTCCGCACCCTTGCCAGCTTTAGATGGGTTTGACGACAGGGCAGACCAAAATGGAGGGCATCGACCCGTTTTTTCACCCTATAATTGAGACAGGAGAGAGCAATCATGTATTGGCTCAGGCAATAACTATGAAGTGAGAAATTTAGTCAATTCCTTCATATATTCTTAGGAGTCTTTGCCCTTAGATCACTTTTCCTATCCCTCACATCCACAATCATGTGTACTTGTTGGCACTCATTAATTCAGTTCTTTTATTTATTACTTGGATAATTAATCTTGTTGATGCACATTTTGATGATTTGTTGCATCTTATTTTTATTAATAGTTTTTTGTTTTGGAATCCCGATCATTGTAGAAAGTGCACTTGTTAATCAGAAGAAAAAAAAATTATGGCGAAAGATTTACAACTTTCTCCGTACAATAGTTGTAATATAAGGGAAGAAAGAGTTTGTAGTTAATTTTGTTATTCTAGAAATAAGAAAAAAATTCAGAAAAAAAAATACAATGAATATAAGTATGGTTTTTTTAATCTAGATGAGCTAGTATTGCTGCTTCCTCTGTTGATTGTTTTTGGTTTTCCTTATTCTCCTATAACAATGACATTTTGCAGCAGATCTATTGAACCTGGTTCTGGTTTTGAACTCAGCTTTCCTCATCTTCTGTTTCCCAAAGAAAGCATGTATATGCTGCAAGAACATTGCTGGAAGAAAGAAAAGTATTACTAAACACTTGTATGTTGTATCAAAATTGTTTTATTAAGTTACTCTTTTATAATTCAGAATTCTACAATTTAAAGACTCATGTATATTGAGTTATGTATGATTCAACGATTCGTTCAGTACATGATTTATTCTTAATAGGGAAGGACTTGATCACCTATGTTGGAGATCAGAGGATGTGGAAGTGAAGGGAAAAGTGAAGGTTGAGAGAAAACATCATAAGGAATCATATTGAAAAATGTAGAAAATGAGATACAATTGATCTATTTATAGAGCTTGTGAGATGATTAACAACCAAACTAAAATCATAGCAAACTAACTAATCTCTAACAGAATTAAGATTCTGTAATAACCTATGATTTTTCTTCTTCCTTGTTTTAGCAGCATTAATAGGAATGTGAAGTAACAAAACCTTTTATATTAAAAACGTGTCACAAGAATTTTACCTATCTCCAGGGGTAGCCTTAACTGCTTGTTCAAATAAAGACAAAGTTTTTTCCTGATCATGATGAAGTTGCCACTGCAGTTTAGCATATTCTGATATTGTTTCACCATCGCTGGGATCAGCCGAGATTGCTCTTGAGTAGTAACCCTCTGCTGCTTCTAGATCTCTATTTGACTGTACATTATTTTAAGGTGGAAGAGAATGCAATTTTATAAGCCTCAAACACCAAGTAATAGCATGTCTATAACCATGTGAAGCTCATACTATAATGATGATCATACATGATTAATTTTATTTAGTCACAATTTAGATTTAGTATCATCTGTACATTTTATGCTCAAAAGGCTGAAATTTACTCTGGTGTTGAATCAGTCCTAACATTATACTCCTAAAGGATGTGTATGCGTCTGTGAACATAAAAAAAGTTTGAAGCCTCACCTGAAACAGAAACTGAGCGTACTTCTTCAGAAACAAAGGATTGTTAGGATTCTCATTAACCATCCTCTTCAAATAATCTGCATCATTACTGTCTTCACTGTAATTAGCTGTTGCAAGCTTTTCGGCACCATTTTCTTCCTTTGAGGTATTGACAGGTTTAATGTCTTGTTTTTCGATGTCATTCTGTATTCAATTATAATCTTTAATTATTAAACAAACAATCTGTGTCATTTGGAAGACAACGGCCTTAAAATAGCTGGAAGAAAAAAAAAAGCACCTGAGTTGTATGATTTTCACTTTCATTTTCGTCATCTTCCGTTTCCCAGAGAAAACTAGCATATGCTGCAAGAACATCGCTGAAAAGGATGTTACATGTTTACTGTTATCTTTTATTCATGGACAACTCAACATTTTACAAGTTAAAAGAGTCATTCCAGTTTCTTTTATATAGAATGGAAGTGTTGCTACCTGTCTTGAGGCGAAGCTTTAGCTGCACGTTCAAAATAGACTGATGCTCTATCTCTGTCGTGATGGTTCTCCCACACCAGCTTCGCAAAGAGCATCAAAATTTCGCCATCATTAGGATCAGCTAGAGTAGCGCGATGAAAGTACTCCTCTGCATCTTGAAGCCCCCCCTTACCCTATTAGTAGATGATGAAAATTAGACGTCAGCATCTGATAAGAACTATAAGAAACACCAAGCTCATCAAAATGAAACTAGAAATGTTGTGAAAAACAAGTTCTCCTAGACTCCCAGTGGTTGTGAAATTTTATCTCTACTTTGTTTTGAAAATTTATCGTTCTAAAAAATCAATAGGAGTATCTTGTTATTAGTTCTACTAAGCAGGCAGGAGCAGGCAGGAGTGTTAAAAAAATGTCAGCTGCAACAATATTGGTTGCGACATCAAAATTTCGGAGTCTCACAACTATAATGTAGTCACGACTAAGGCTGCACCAACCACATTTGACCGCAGTTCTCCACAATATAATGGACTGCAACACAACCGCGAGTGTTACCGCTATTTGAAACCTATCTATGTGTCGCCTCATTAATATGTAAATTTAGTCCCCGTGAGACTTAATACATCAATTAATTAGAGGTTCAATGCCTACTACTCATATCATCCAAAACCATCTATTCATTCAGAATCAAAATTTAGAACAACAACCTGGTCCAAAAGTAAGAGATACAAAAAGAACACACAATATTTGATCACATAATTCGGTCTATTGTGCCTAAGACTCCGACTGCATATCCTTTCTACTATCATTGAAAGCTTAGTGTTTAAGCTTAGTCCAGTTTACAACGTTACTCTGCACCACCCTTCCCAAGCGAACTGCCCGCTTATCAGTAAACTACGTGTCATCCATAAAAAAAAATATATACGTCTTCTTGAATTGAAAAATATGGAAAGTAAACTAAAATCTAATCCATTAAAACCTATGAAGCACGGATATGCCGACACCACCAGAAAAAATCACATAATTCATAGTAATCGTATGTGTCGGTGTCGGACACGATACTGGGACATGTGACACGTCTAATCCGAGGAGTGTCCGTGCTTCATTGAAAAAAAATAAGAAACAAAATCCCTAAAAAAAAATGAACAACTCACTTGTAAAAACAGTGCATATTTTTTCAGAATCAAAGGATGAGATGGATAATCATGAACCATTCTCTTGTAATACTCTTCAAGATTCTCACTTTCTTGCAAATTTGGAACAAACATATCATCACTGATAATAAGATTATTATCAGACACAACATCACCAGCATCAACTCCAAGTCCTGTTGCAAGATACATAGGAGGTGTAGATGGTTGAACATCATCATCATCATCAACACCCAGATTCTGAATCTCAGTTGACCAATCATTTTCATTCTCTTCTTCTTGAATCAAATCCATTTTGCTTCTTTCAAAGGTGAAGTCACTACTACTTCCAATGGATTCTAAACTCATAACAGTTCTTTTCAGAACTTGTTCAGGATCGTTGTTGATGTTGTTGTATATCTCAAATGATGGAGATGAACGTAAGGGATATTGAAACTCATCTTCCGTTGGTGTTTTGTTGGGACTGTGAAGCTCAGCCATGGTGTTTAGCCACAAGATAATAAACAAATATTTAGATAGATTTGTGAAGCTAAGAAATTAGTATATTGAGTTTTTGTGCTTATAAAGCAAAGTCTCATGATGATATTTCTACCATTGTTATGGAAAGAGACAAAGTTATTGATATATGAGAAAATAAATAATATACTCATATACTTTAATTTTTATTTTTTTTCCTTTCAATTATTCATTTTAATTAATATTAATTTCATCCCTTTCAATTCAATCTTTTTTATTTTAAATTTATGATAACGGTGAATACATTGATATTAGACTTAAAACAATTTTCTCTCTCTTTGCACTTGTACACATATTTTAATAGATCTGAATCAAATAACTCCTTTATTTTGAGCCGAACTGAATATTGTTTCCCTCCGTCCCGCAATAGATGACCCATTTGAAAATATGCAATTTTGACTTAACTTACTTTGACCATATTTTTCTACTAATATACAAAGATAAATAATATCATATAAGATGTTGTTAGATTCGTCTCGATTAGTATTTTCAAAATATCAAATTTTCATAATTTTTTCTAATATATTATTCAAGATATTTAAGCTCAAAATTATGCATTGACATGCGTAATAAGATCAACTGTATCAAGTATTATGGGAAGCGGGAGTATTTTTTTTCCTTCCCTATGTACATGATGAGATATTATTATCTTTAGGCGGCTAGTTATTAGATTTGTAGCGTGATGTTGTAATATTGGTATATTTTTTGGAATATTTGAAAAAATGTAAACTTTTTTTTGACAAGATATAATGAATATAGTTACATATTTGCATAAAACTAGATAAAAAAATTCAGTTTTAAATAATAAGCTAAAAATGTGTGCCCTTTATCATTTGAGAAAACAAATAAGAGATTTACAAGTGAAAACCCTTTTGCTAAAAAATTAAGTTATAATTTTTTTTTTGAATAATTTTCATAAAAATTATATAGTATATTATGAATTTTTGGAGTAGGTTTTATTTGTCAAAATTTCAAATATTTGTTGAATGTTATAAAGAAATTATTTTATTTTTGAAGTATGAAACTAAGGTACAAGAAACAAGATGAACGTGATTATGTTAAAGAAACGTAGGACGAAAGTCTCCCATCACATGAATTAAAAGTAGTCTTCATTGAGCATATCTATTATCTACTTCACCATGTGGAATCAGTTGGTTGACCTATATTGTGACAGCCAATCCAAGCTTCAATGAGAGGAAAAACATCAGAGAAATGATATCCTAATGTTAGGAAAAATTGTAATCAAAGCTCTTCCATTGCACCTCTCTGCGTAACAAAGCAAGTCAATTGGTTGACTTCTTTACTAAAATTCTCGATCCCCGACATTCGACAGGTTACTATCCAAACTGGCCGTGCTCAATATGTACCCTCTTCAACTTGCTAATGGAACTCACTAACAAGATTGTCAAATTCGAGAGTCTAAGTAAGCTCGTGGAGTCTATGTACACTCGACTCATAATTTCGTAAGAGTTTACTTAATATTAGGTAACTTAGTTATAGTTAATTACAAAGCATTTTTTTTAAGGATTACAAAGCTAACCTAGTATTAGACTATCGTCATTTTTGCTATAGTCAATTTTATCATTCTGTTATTCTGTTTTGGTTAGTTAAGCTTTTGTCAAATTTGTTAATCGGTTAGTTAGAACTACACCTTCATCTCAGCTTGTATATAAGGTGCAAGTTCCTCTTTTTTAATCACTTTTCACTTTACTCAATCAATTGAATCAGACAATTCTTTAAATTATGCAAAGTCTCAATATGGAATAACAAAATGATAAACTGACTATAGCAAAAATGATGATGGTCTAATGCTTAGTTAAGTTGTTGCTATTTGTATCATGTATTCATTTTTTTCCTATTCAAATTTGGTATGTTATAATATGGAGGACCAAAATTTATTTACTACTAGTATTCAATTTCATGTTTAAACTTAATCAAATTATTAATTATGCTAAACATGTCAATATCATGATAAAAGATAGTTGTGAAGTATATCCCCATAACATAAATAATAATCCGAACATGTGTTAGAAATCCAAGTGAAAACAACAACAAAATCTCATATTCATCCCAAGTTAATGCATTATATAGAAGGTATTGAGTAATGTACATGTCACTACTATCACTAAATCATCTTTTCATCAAACTCCCTTCTTGGTGATTTCTTGATCCATTTTTTCTTGATTTGTCATTCACTGTATCTCTTTCTCTGAGATCTTATCTTGTGTTTCGTCTTCCCTGCATTTTTACCATGTTGCCAATTTCACCAAACAATCCTTATCCAACACAAAATTCTACTCAGATCAATAACAAGTTGATGAAAAATTATCTATGTTCTCTGCCCCTGATGAAGATGCATCATCAAAATGCAATCACTTCTCAAGATCCTGCCATTGAAAATGATCCAACAGAAGAAACAGTTACTGAAGACACTGCTGAAACAGATTCATTCATCTACTTTGATGACAGTGATATACAAGAAAGACTAGAAGAATGCCAAAACAGCATTCTTGGAAAGATTGTATCGGAAAAAGCTATTCACATGAACTCAATTCAGAACGCATTATCGAACATTTGGTGTAATCCTAAGGGTTTTAGGGTTGAACATATCGGAGACAAGTTATTCCATTTCTTTATGGACGAACAAGAAGATATGAAGAGAATAATTCGAGGTAATCCTTGGTTTTTTAGGAATTCTTGGCTCATCGTACATCCTTGGAGAAGAGACATAGACGCGCAGTCGTTAGAGTTTCGTCATGCTCCCATATGGATTCAACTATGGGGATTACCTACTCAATGTAGAACTAAACAGATGGGAATCAAGATTGGATCCAGCATTGGTACTGTTCTTGCATCCGAGTTATACGAATATCCCGACAAAAAATTGATCATCAAAATCAAGGTAAATCTTGCTGTCAATAAACCAATCAAAGCAGGAATCTACATTGGTAGCGCCAAGGACGGAGCACATTGGATTGATTTTCGATATGAGAACCTCCCTCAATTCTGCTTCGCTTGTGGCTTGATTGGTCATACCGAAGCCAATTGTAAACTGCACGACACCAGAACTAATACAGAATCAACAAATAAAAATGTTTTGGGGCCATGGCTTAGGTATAATCATTTTGGAAGGAGGATCATGGATTACAAGGACAGAAAATTCAGCAGCAACCCTACCAAATGTAAGAACTATGGTCATTATATGCATCCTATTCCCCCCAAAATGCTTGAAGAAATGGCTGAAATGTCTATGCTAAACCACATCAAAGATCACCCTCAAAGTCACAACACTAATGAAGAGCACACCAAAAAAGGAGGATCCATCATAGACATGTCCCAGCCAAGCAGCTCCACTCCATTATGGTTGACTGTCTTGTGAGTTAGATCTTACTATTTGAGAAATGTTAGGGTTCGTGTATATTATAATGTGCAATATATATCTAGGTCATTTCATGCCACTACTACAAATTGTCATCATTAAGCTTTTCTTTGGGTGTAAATGTGCCTCAGCAATAGATCCAACATTGATTACTGCATTTTCCTAAACAAATCTTTCATTTCTTGTTCATATTTTGATGTCTAAGTACACTACAGAGTATTTGTTCATATTGTGACATCCAATTAGCTAGCAACGATATACACAAACAATCATCATGTTATGAAAAATTGCAGCCTAATTAAGATCTTCAATATCTGCTTCTCAGCAACAAATCAATTTGTTTCTTTATTAGAACTTTTTTTTTTTTTTTACAAAGCTGGTTAGTTAATCGTTGATTATGAACTATTTCAATTCAGCTCACATAGTTGAGATATGAATATAGAAGCTTGCACATTATTACATTGACAAATTAGAGTTTGGATATAACTGCTTTCTAAACTTGTTAGTTAATGATCATTGCTGTGAGTAAAAAAACGGTTAGTAAACTCTTGTACTTTAAGGAAAGTTATTTCTTAATAAATATATCATTTCATAATCAATAAACATTATGATAGTTTTTTTATATTTTTTCTTTAAAAAATATTCAACATTCACTATTAATAGTAATAACAAACTCTAAATTTTATCCACAATTCATAGCTTATAATTGTTGAAATTGTTATCGGGGTTCGAAACCCAACTCATTCACTTGCGTGTACAAGTTTGCGATGACTATTGTTATTTCATCTATCTACCAAAAATAATATTTAAAAACAAAATAAACTCTAAATTTTCTAGATGTTATTTCGCTAACAGTTTTGGTAAATAATATTAAATAATTTTAAAAGAGTTATGTGTCACTTTACAAGCTGATTTTGAAAGAATGAGTTAGTCCCAATATAAAAATCTAATGTTAAACTATTGATTCAAAAATCAACTGTATTGAAATACCAACAGGAATCATCTATAAATATTTGTATCATGTTACTTGGTTTGGAACAAACAATTCAATTATTTTTCTCCTATTCAAATTTGGTTCGTTATAACGTGAGAGGACCAAAATGCGTTCGGTACCGGTATTCATGTTTAAACTTGATCCAATTATAATTATATTTGAAGGATATTCTAGTTGTGACATCCAAAAAGTATAAATAATAAAACAAGCATGTGTCCAAAATCCAAGAGTAAACAACAAAAACATTTCATATTTACCCCCAAACTGATGCATTATATAAAAAGTATTGAGTGATGTGCATGTCACCTTTGTTGCCATATTATATATGAAAATTTACGTACCAATAACTTACATACAATGTTGGAACCTAATAACTTTTCCAAAAACAGGAAGGTACGATCTGTAGTACAATCTGTCATAATTTATCTCTGGTTTATGTTCGTAACAGATATTTTGTTTGTTATTAACATTGTTGGTCCAAAAGACAACCTTTGTCAAAATCAAATTTTATTTTGGCATATCCCAACAGAGAGATAAAAAAAATATTGGAAAATCTATAATGAATGGCAAAGGGTAACGAGAAAAACGGAGAAAACAAAGGTTAGAGAAGTAAAGCAACAAATGATTGGGTGTCGTTAGAGTACAGTGTGATGGGAACGAAAAAATGACAGCAAAAGCCTTATTTGCATGTTTTGTTATTTTCACCTTTCTTCTTCTTTAGAGTCTTCCTTCTTCATGTCACGCCCTCCTTCGTCGTCCACCTCCCGGACGACCACGAGCGGCACCACCCCTTCCACCCATCGCACCCTCCATTTCCCTTCCCTTTTCACCTTCTCTTGGCTCAAAAACCTCAAACGTTCCAACACTTCCGATAAACTCTACAAAAAATACGTCCGTTCCTACAAACTCAAATAAAAACAATTCATATTCATAAACATTTTACATTCCCATCACGGTTTTTGACCGTGACGGGAAGAGTTTTCTTTGTTGCATCTTTCCACACAACATTGGTTTGGTCTATTATCTCACCAGTATCTCCTGGGCGCCAAGGTTTGCATTAGATCCTGTTATCTATCATATTTTCGCCCAACGAAGGGCTCAATCATCACGTTAAAGAAATTGGAAGAAACTAACAATGTCGCAAATATTGGCACCGTTCCAATTATTGGAACTAAATGTTATATCTGCACAAGATTTGGCTTCTCTTGGAAGAAACATGAGAACCTACGCCGTTGCATGGGTTCATCCTGATAGAAAACTTTCCACGCGTGTGGACACACAAGGCCACACGAATCCAACATGGAACGACAAATTCGTTTTCCGTGTGGACGAAGAGTTTCTATACAGCGACACGTCGGCAATCATGGTTGAAGTTTACGCTCTACATTGGTTCAAAGATATCCACGTTGGCACTGTCCGTGTCCTCGTTGGAAACCTAATTCCTCCACCAACTAGACCTTTCCACAACGACCGTGCTCCTATGGGAATGCGATTCGTTGCTCTTCAGGTTCGTCGTCCTTCCGGTAGACCACAGGGAATTCTTAACATTGGTGTAACCGTTCTCGATAGTTCCATGCGGAGTATGCCGCTTTATACGCTAAATGCCTCTGCCGTTGGTTACCGGCATTTGATGGGAGAAAAAGATGCTTATGATAGCCATAACCATCTTAGTCCTCATGTCATTGCCGCTGGTGGGGGTGGTAAACCTGAACTCCGGAGAACGAAAAGTGATACGAGCTCTCTTATTGCTTCTGAGGCGGTTTTGCGACAACAACGTGCTGAAATTTATAAGGAAAGAGCTAATTCTGCAATCTCTGGTTCTGAAGTTAGCGAGTATAAGGTGACGAAGAATAAGAAGAAAAAGAAAAGGAAGAAAACGTCTAAGGCTAGTTCTATTATCAGCAGTGTTTCTGGTTCTGTTCTTAGCGATGAGATTGTACCGTGGAAGGTTAAAAATGGAAAAACAAGTTATGCTCCTTCTGATGCACATGTGGAACCACCACCACCACCACGGTTCAATGACGAAGAACAACACAACAATAACAATGAAAACGTGTTTGCTCATCAACATGTTAATTATAATGATGATAACCAGAAGGATGTTTCATATGTTAATACAGTTTCTGAAGCTGCTACAACCGATACTGATATCAATCAGAAACGGAAAATTGCATATGAAGTTAAGGCCACACCAAAACGTCATTATCCAAAATCTCCAGCGGTGGCGCCAGCGCAGTTTAAGAACTCTCCAAAGCCGCAGTTTAAGAACTCTCCAAAGCCGCAGTATAAGAATTCTCCGATGCCGGAGTATAAGAATTCTCCGATGCCGGAGTATAAGAATTCTCCGAAGCCGAAATTTATAAGTTCTCCGACTATGCCGGAACATAAGAACTCTCCTAAACCACAGTTTAAAAACTCGCCAATGCCGGAGTATAAGAACTCACCAATGCCGGAGTATACGAACTCACCAATGCACCAGGTTAGAAATTCTCCAATGCCGCAGTTCAGGAATTCACCAATGCCGGAGTATAAGAACTCGCCAATGCACCAGGTTAGAAATTCTCCAATGCCGCAGTTCAGGAATTCACCAATGCCACAGTTTCGAAACTCTCCGGCCGTGTTGCCACAATTTAGGAATTCTCCTGCGGTTTCAAAGTTCAACCCTGCTGTGGGATTTGGCGGTTCACACAGGGGCACCCCAATGCATCCGTTTGGGAAGATGAATGGTGCAATGGAATACGCGACGCCGATGAGGTCCAACTTGGCTAACATGAGGCCGGTTATAATGACGGAGTCGGAGCTGGGACCATCTCCGTCTGAGGTTGCGGCTGCAATGGAAAGGAAGCCGATTATCGATGAGGAGAACTCAACTGTGGGAGGGTGGAGCTTGGATGAAAGTGTGGAGGGGTTGCAGTCAAAATTAGAGAGGTGGCGAACGGAATTGCCTCCGGTGATAGACCACGGTGAGTTGTCGAGCTTTCCAACGACGAGCTCAAAGACCAGCCGCCACTCGCGGAGGCACACTGAAGGAGGGTCAGGGAATGGGTTATTTTCTTGCTTTAGTAATATATGTGGTGTTGAGTGCTCCGTTGTATGTGGTGGTGACTCTAAGGCCAAGGCCAAGGCCATGGCCAAGAAGAAGAATCGCCGCCGAACTTCTTCGACCGAAGACAGTAGCAGCCTTCTGTGACAACACAGCCTGAGGTAGCATTGCATGCATGGTGGATCATGGGGAAGGACTAAAATGTAATTTTCTTTATTATTCTCTTTTTGTTAACTCTTTTGTGTCATTCTAACTAATGCACACTTTCGCTTTGCAATTATCTGAAAGGGATTCCACATAACCCTATACACATCATACATCATATAATTATATATTTGTATTTATGTATTTATCTCTCAGTTTTCGTATAGTTGTAGAATGGGAATCTCTGTCTAAGTTACCACTGCATGTATGTATATGATGAGTAGCTTTTTTGTAAAATGAGAACCTCAATATACTGGTTGAATTTTTGGGTAGCATTTTGTTGTTTTAAAGAACTCTACGGACACCGACACGACACTTACACATAAACACCAATAATAATTTAAAAAAAGAAAATGATTGAATGTAAACACATTGTTGATGTCGTGTCCGTGTTAGACTACAAACATGCCTTCAATCTACAGTGTATTATAGTACATAGGTTCTATCATCTTTGGTGACATGCCACAGTCTTTTCATGTTCTCCAAACAAAATTTAAAGTCTACATTGATACTTATAAATTCGGTTTCTTCCTGTTATGGAAAGAAAGTAGAAACTGATTTTTGCATATGCTATCTCACTGCAAGAAATTTCTTGGATCAGTTACAAAACCTGTTAAGGCAGACGCCACTGCAGTATATGGGGAAGCAAGATACACCTGGCCTTCTTTGTGCCCCATCCTACCAGGGAAATTTCGATTTGTTGTTGAGACACAGACCTGTTTTCAGAGTCCTCTAATCAGTTACATCAAAAGGAAAACCAAAATTCAAAATTGTGACATTAAAAAGTTGTGTTCGTGTGTTGCATTTTTATAATGGACTGTCCCTTCTCATACTTGATTTTGATAACTTGAGACAAAAAGCTGCTAATACTAATACATATTGTTGGCTGTGAAAAGAAAAGAAATAAAAGTAACTCATTTAATATAATCAGGAAGTTTACTTGAACAAGTAGGTAATAAAAAAAAATTAGGTTTTAGATTGATTAAGACTCAAGTCTGAAATTTGAAGGAGCATTTCACTGTCCGAAGATTTGTTTGGTCAGTGAGAGCTCAAAGCTGCAAGAATATCTCTTTCCATTGGTTAAAGAACGATATGAAATTTTTGGTAGCACGTGAACTAAATGAATTTTCATATAGAATGAGATGTAATGGAATGAAATTATCATTGTATCAAATTTAGTTTTAATGGAATTATTGATATGGAATATAATAAACAAATAAATAATCTCTGAACAATGAAGCATGATCCACTCTATTTGATCTCTTTCTATCAATTCCAACTTAGTCGACCCTCTTAAGTATTTGGCAAGGAGCCTTTGCCAAAATACAGTTAGGCAAAAAAATTATTTATTTATTTTCACGTACTTATTTAGAAAATATAAAAACATGATCAAAACAGAACCCCTAACATGTGAAATGTATAGCTATATAAGGATTTCCTTTGATGTTCTATTACTGAAAAAATTTGAGTTTGACTTACCTTGGGTTCATTTATGCGTCCATATGTGTCTTTTGGGCCACCCATACATGCAGCACAACTAGGACTTGCAGGTGGATCACAACCAGCTTCTTCAAATATCTTTGAACATGTCTTGCCACCTGAGCCAGGTACCTCAAGCGTATATATGTCCATCCAAACCTGGAAAAGTTGTAATGAGTGACATGTTCAATCCGCGATTCCGGTGATTAACATTTCTGAAACTAGAAACATAGTCCATATTCTTAGAAAGAAGTAGTACACCTCCACACACCTTTTGGGTAGCAGGAACAAGAAAAGTAGGAACCTTGACAGTTTTCCCCTACAGTTGAACCGATTTCATTATGTTAAAAGATAGTAAAAAAGTTTGAAAAGATCAGCAATAATGTTTACCATATTTTAACACACTATTTTATAAACGTGCAGTGTGATTGTAAATTATATGCAGTTTTCATGCGAAAAAGAAAATCATAGCAGACATACAGCAGCTAAGAAAACTTTGGCTGCAGCCATAAAATCTTCAGTCTTTCCACCAGTGCATGATCCAATGTATACTCGGTCAATTTTAACATTGTTGCATTCTCTTGCCAAAGCACGGTTATCAGGAGAATGTGGCTGTTCGATAGTTTCAATATATTAAATTACATCAGGAATCAGAAATAAAACGAACTTTTAAAGATTCATAACAATTTTAAGGCAAAGTGAAGATTGAAAATATGAGGAAGCTAAAGTAAACTACCTTTGCCACCAATGGTTCCATCTTTGATACATCAAATCTGTACTGCGCTTGAAATCTAGCACATCAACAAGAAAGAAAATGAAAAACAGTCTTAAGAGAGAACAGAATAGGAAAATATATGACCTGTACTGAAAAGATGTGGTTGCGTAATAGGGAGAAATGAATAAGAATATAAGATAATTAGCTCTCCATGTCACCCAATTACTTGTAATTAGCAGAACTTTGATGTAACGTGAAAATTCATAATTTCAACAGTTAAAATTCTTATATTTGCAGGAAATGAACTCTTCAGTAAGACCACCATAAACATTTTACTCAGTTGGTCAATCAGAATCAGAAATGTTGATATCTTCAAAGTTACATTCTAAAGAACAAAGAGTCTTGTAAGACCAAACTCGATTCAAAATACTATCTCTGACCCGTCAAATATGGTAATTGTTGGAATATTGGGAGCAACACTAGACAAATGACCAAGACCATTGAGAGACCAGAACATCAAATCTCCACCAAAACTTTTAATATTTATAGGACTCTTTTCTATATATCCTTCATTTATCCCAAACCTATTCAAGTAGGACTAACCAACCATTCACACTTTGATTCCAATAACTCCGTATTCAAGCAACAAGTTGAGCTAATAACAACCATAAGAGAACTACCTGATAGTTACGGATGAAAAAAACAATTATAATTGGATATGTATGAGAATTGAGGAAGGAACTGGACTTGCCTTGCTTTCTCATCACTGAAAACTGGTTCGTAGGGAGTAGATGTCTTATCCTGTGCAAACCAACCAAACAATTTATAATCCGTGGCAACGAGAGATAGGAAAAGAATTAAGATGTACAACTACTATAAATGAAGCAATAGTATGATTGGCAAAACTTGTTAGTTTACATGAATAAACACCTGCAGGATCTTTATCTAAAGCATTACTGAACTAGCGCAGCTCAGTCTCACTATCTTTCATTATATTGACAGTTCAGCTTTTTGCATGTATGTATAAGTGTCAGTAGCACGCAAATACATAAATATATTACAAGGTTGCTTTCCAAGAGAAGAAGTAAATAATGAAATTGAGAACATAAAGGGAACCAATTAATTCCAACAACCTCAAGGTATTTGTATGTGGTCCTGTCAGCAGCAACAATACCATTTTTTCCTCCAGCTTCTACAACCATGTTGCATAATGTCATCCTTTCTTCCATCTACAATGCAACGCGTCAGAAATCTTATACTTAGGAAAATAACATTAGCATAGAGAAAAAGAAAAACTATGTATACATACAGTTAAAGTTTCAATGGTGGTCCCAACAAACTCCATCGTTTTGTATGTTGCGCCAGACATAGATATTTCGCCAATGATCTGAATGTTGGCGGTTAATGTTTGCAAATAGAAACACCAAGAAAGAAAATAGTAAAAATGTATAATATACTCGTGTCACATATTTTGATCAGCGACATTTGATTCAAATGGAAAAACATGAGAGGAACCCATCACCTACATTCAAAATTAGATCCTTTGCAAGCAAATAGTTTGGCATTTTGCCATCAATTACAAATCTCAATGTTGGAGGCACCTGCAGTAAGTGTATTCAGGATATTATCAGTCCTGAAACTGAACTCTGAAGGGGTTTTTCTGCTCATCTAAAAGGATGCCCTTTCTGCACATTCAAAAATCAAAATCGTGTTTTCCTGTATGCAGTTGGTTGGAAACATGGCTTGTAAATCTTTAAGAAACAAAATATTATTGAAGAATCTTTCCCATCTATGTAATTTGATGATAATTAAAAGATTATCAGCGATTGCTTTGTAAATTGATCTTAAAATTTACTCGAGTGAGCAAACAAGTCAACTCACATGTTACTGCCTATCACTTAATATTCACTCATAGAAGCCATGGAAACAATGATGGAATGATCAATACTAATGCTGGAATGAAAACATCCTCAAATATCCAAATGCTTTCACATGTTATTAAATGATGATATGTTTTGACTTGCCTTGAGTAAGATCTTCCCTGTCCCCAATATAAAAGCTGCATCAGTGTTGCCAACTCCAGTGGCAAATTGACCAAATGCTCCAGCTGATGTGGTATGCGAATCTGTACCAAGCAAGACCTGTTATCAATTGTCAAGTGATTAGAACAGAGGATCCTAACATAGACCTTACGGAGCATGATGAACTGTGAAAATAAGAATAAACAATCAATTTAGTCTCTAAACTATCACTCGTCAGCTTGGTCTCTAAACTATTAAAATCAACTAAAAGCCCCCTAAATTATATTCTCATCCCTCAACTTGGTCCCTGTTGAGAAACTAAAATGATGGTGGAAGTATAGTTTAGGGACCTTTTAGTTGATTTTAATAATTTACGGACTAAATCGGTGAGAGACTGATAGTTTAGGGATGAAATTGAGTGTTTATTCGTAAAAATGATCTATTGCCGATTAGCTATGTATTAAATAGTACTAATATTTTGTTGTTCATCATCTATAGGTAATCAATTCATAACTAACATGTAACAGTTTTACAGTAGACTATGAGCATACAAACAGCTTAGTTAAATGGTAACAGAAATCACCTCTCCAGGTCTGCAATGACCCTCTTGTGCAAGAGCAACATGACAAACACCTTTATAATCAGGATTTGCCTGCAAGGTATAAATTATTTTGCATTCTATAAGATCTTTTAACCCGTTGAACCTTATTTATTGACGGTCAATAAATAAAGTTACATCAATGCAATAAAATATAAAATGTTTAATGCACACCCAATTTTCCCTACATGTGTCACACGGACACCTGAGTAATTGTATGCAAAATTGTGCTTAATTATGTTGAACAGATGATTAATTTAGATCACTTTCAAAATTGGGTGAATTAACAATCTAATCTACTTAACTAAATTAACCAGCCACATTTTTTTAACGTAATTAACTAGATGTTAGATGTTGCAGGTGTAGGAAGAAAAAAAAAGCATTTCAGTATCATTCATAAATAAAATAACTGCTAATGTTTAATTTTCTAATCAAAAGTCTAATAATTAAAATGAATGATCATGTTGCTAAAAATCAAATAGTAAAATATTCCTGCAGAAGCGTACTAATCAGAAATAAGAACAGTTAAAAACGAATGAAAGGTTATGAAAATGAATAACTAGTAGTTCAAACTTGAAAAGGAATCAATGGCCAAATTATTAATTAACCTTTCAACTAAGTAATTGCAGCGTGCAGGAAACAATGTTGCAAAGGAATTTGTGGCTCTTACTAAATCAAGAGCTGATCAAAGTATCCGAGGCAAGGAGAATTTATTTGTGGATAGTGCGGAAAACAGATGCAAATCAAATGTTGAGAATTTGATTCAACTTAATCTTGTGACTATAGCCAATAAGCCAACCACTTCCAATATAAATGGTCATGCTCTGTCTGTAGCGGCTTCTAGCCCTCTGATATCTAAGGAGGGGCTGAATTCTCATCATTTGGTTCCTATAGTTGAGGGTACAGCTCCAGACAAGGTTATGACTCTAGTTGGAATCTCTACGGATGTTGAAAACGTTGCTGATATTGAAAGAAACAAGGATAGACCAGAGTCTCAGAGAATTGATAATAACACAGCTTTTGAAATTCCTATTTCTCAACCAGCCTCCAAAGATGCAAACAGAACTACCACTGATGCAATGCAGAGTGTAAGTATATTAAAAACTCCGTGGGGAGACTTGGTTGATGAAGAGCCTGATATGAGTGATGATGAGCAAGAGCAGAACCTCGAAGGAGAACTTGAAGAGGGAAGTATATTCACTCCTTTTATGTCAAGAAGGCAGAAAAAATATAATAAGAAACATGCTAATAAGCTCAGTGATAAAGGCGTTCAAAACACTAGCAGTGAGCACATACAAACATGTTCTAAAAAGGGTGTGATCAAAAGCAATCCCAAATATATGTGACTGTCTTGTTGAAAGTTCCATATCTTGCAGTTGTTGTTCTTTTTTAATTTTTCTTTTTTACATTTTATAAGGGTCTCCGTAAGCTTATCTTAGTTGGTAGGGACATTGTATTGTATATGTATGAGTCGTTGTGTGTTCAAACTACAAATTCTTCACTTATTCATATTAAGTGGTTAATGAGCTTCCCCTTTATAATGTATTTTTTAAGATTAGTTCTTAAAATACTTCTACAAATATCATTTGATATGATTTAATTGGATACACATATAAAATAAGCATACAGTTACATCATCCACAACGCAACGAATTAAAGTTCAAATTATGACCAAAAGAAATGGCCGTTTATACATTAAAAAAATGTTGGTGAAGACTAAACAGAAGTTATACTTACCCTAAAGTTACTGCGATCTTGAATATCATAGAAGTACTTAATATCTTGCTCCATACAAAAGTCTCTCGCTGTATCCACATTACGGTGTGCACGTTCATCATTTGTGAATATGTAGTGGTCCGGGATAACTATAATCTTTTCACGGTCCCAAACCTTCAATCTCAAAACATCCACAAACTTAAATAGCTTCATGGACAAACTAGAAAACCTCTTTCTATAAAAATATTAAAATATGCCAAATAATCTTGCACAAATCTTTATTAGTATGTATACATTTCATAATAACAATGCTTTAAAAATTGTATTAAACTGATTTGTTTAACCAAGAATCGGCTAGGTTGTCAGTTGGTTTGATCTCAGTTATATTGAAATCCGATTAAATATGAACTAGGTTGAATCGGTTTTCGTTTTTTTATATTTTTTAATACTTATTTATTTATTTGTCATTCAGATCAATCTTTATTGAATTTTTTGAACCATAACACAAGTCTTACCGGTTCAATTTGAGCATACATACCTTTGCAGTGCTTCCAAACTCTCTCTTGAAGATCCCTGACACACCAGGACAAGTGATATCGTTGATCATCAAAACATCAACATTAACCCATGCATTTTCCCCTGGCTTAACCTCACACTTCTCAGAAGCTCTAGCGAGTATCTTCTCCGTCGCAGTCATTGGAGTTTTACTCTACATTTAGTCAACAAGACAAGACCATTTATGACTGAAATTTGAGGCTTAAACTAAAAAAAGAAGAGTGTATAAAAGTTGAACTGAACTGAGCCAGTTGCAGAAGGGTTGCGCTTATTCTTGTGGGGTGACACCAAAGAAACAATCTTCTTTGATGTTGTTTTCTTGCATTTCTTATCAGTGATAAAGGATGATGGAAATGATGAAGGAAAAGCAAAGTAGCCCAATTGATTTTTCTGAATCAAAAAGACCAAAGTTTGCAAACTTTTGTTAGTTTAAATAAATCTATATCTTTTTATTCAATTAGTTGCTACATTAATTACATAGCCTATAAAGATAGAACATATTTGTTTAGTGTACTAGTGTAAGCTTAGTGAAAAAACCTTGTAAGAGATGAAAGATGAATAGCTAAAAGCCATGCTTGAAGCAGTAAGCTGGGTAGATAGGTATTGTAAATTGGAATGATCAGATAATATAGGGGCGTCAATAAATAAGTAGTGTCTTTTTACTGTTGGGTTGAAAAGAGAGGATGTCAAGAACAAACTGGATACTAAAACGGTTGTGATCAGATGGTTACACTAATTATTCAATGTACTGATTATTAAAAGTCTATGGGGGGAATTTCTTGTCACTGTCCATTGAATGAAGCAGCCTATGGTCACAATCTTGACTTCTTTCAACACTAATATTAAGATTTACAAAAATGTCACATCTTATATGGTGTGCTTATACAAGAATGGAAAAAAATAAGCCAATTGCATTATTTTTTCGAAGAATTTTACACACCTCCAATATCATTTCGGATGTACACATTCGAAAAGAAAAAAAAACATGAATCTTTTGTTGTTTCAAAATTTACTTTTCAACAAAATACACCGATCAAAAGTATACTTTCAAAATGTATCTTTTGGTATAGATTCTTTTCATTTCAATTTTCAATCACTCAGATCATTTTCATTGACAAAAATTATTTTACTCAGATTATTTTTAGCTATAAAAATTGTGAAAAATAGACCCCCGAAAAAGTTAGACTATGAATTTTAACCGCACCTCACACTAAGAAGCAAAAGGTTTCATATTTGTTCGTTAGTTTTTGTTGCCCAGAGTTACCCCACACTTTTTTGATACCAATCAATCTGAATATCTGAATATTGAATAAAGCAAGTGAACCTTCTCGACAAATTAATGACATCTTCATTTATGAGGGTAATATACTTACCATTGCTCTAATCACAAGTCAGTATTAATCTACTACGGTATAGTTTAAACAGCAATCTTGTTCACTATCAGTAATGGCATGGCATAAACTGCAGCACTTGAAAAAATAACATTCAGTCCACCAGAATTTATCAGAGTCATGTTTGAATGAAGCAGGAAAAATGAGAAGGTAATATGGAATCCTATTGTAGATTTTGTAAAACACGGGGATCAAAACTGAATTTACGACAAAATAAAAATGTGTTTTTGGCTCTTTTCGGTAAAATCTTCACCTGTATAATAACTTCCTCCAAGTTCTACATTTACTTGCCAATGAAAAAAAAAATGACAACAAAATTATGTTTCTACTCTCAGAAATGTTTATTAACAGCCTTCCAATGCTAAAAGCTTCTAAAACCCTGACAACAATTCAGATCTCAGATCATTATTTTGGCTGGACCAGCTGAATTAGCATCTTTGTTCACAGGATCTCCTGCAAAAACCACAACAGAAGTAATTGAAGGTAAGAAATCATGACACGGGGTGCAATCCATTGTGCATAGAAAATGTGGATTAACCAATCACCAGATTGGTATAATAAGAATAACCAACATCAAACTTTTACTACTGCTTTACAAGATGGCCATGTAAAAGAAATTTACACGGTAGTTGTTGTGAATTCAGACCCTTTGTCGAAACTAACAGGAACAAAGATGTGGAGCAATTAACAATGGCAACCAATAAACAAACAGTCCAAGCAACAATATTCAGATCTAGATCTAACCCAACAATCTATGTGAGTAGAGGAATAAACACCCGGATATTTGGTTACACATTTCGGCCCAAATATTGACTTACGTCTGGAGGAGAGAGCAGCTCTCTGATTCACTATCAATGAGTTTCTTACAAAGAGTTACAAGAAATTAGCTTCAAGAGTTCTCCAAGAACAAACCTAATTTCTCTCCATTTCCCAATCTCTTCAGTTTCTTACAAAGAGTTACAAGATATTAGCTTCAAGAGTTCTCCACGAACAAACCTAATTTCTACCCATTTCCCAATCTCTTCCCATGAACAAGAGACTCGGATTTTTCCCTCTCCAAGGTGTTTATTATGTGTTTGCCAACCCTAGAATTTCACCCAAAAGCTCTCAAATTTTACCCTAAAAGTTCTCTCTTTTAGTCTTCTAAAATTACACAACAAATGAGTAGAAAACAGCTTATATAAGGTTCAGGACCCAAGGCACCCGCCTGGCGGATAGCCCGGTCCACCTCATGCATGCAGGACCGTTAGAGGTCTGCCTCACGGCAGGGCCTAACCCACTTTACAGGTGAGGCAGTGGCAAAACTCCTGAAAACTGCAACTGCCACTCGCTTTGTGGCCCCTGCTGGGTGCCTCGCGGGTGGGGCTATAGCTAACCAAAAAACCAGCTTTTCAAACTTTCCTTTGACAAGATTTTAAGGCATAATCACAACAGTAGTAATACGCAGTGTGTCTAATGCTGCCACTAACTGTGCAATGAGTGAAGATGCGTGTAATTGTTATCATTTAGCTTTTCTATGGGGTTGTAATATTGAGTTTAGAAGATGTTTCTCTTACAATTGGCTTACGGAGTTGGAAGGTATTGTATTTTATTGTTGTTTGTTTTGTTTTTTCTCATTGTTTTGGGTTAATACTTCAAATGGTCCCAGTAATATGTGCAAAGTTCAGTTTTAGTCCCTGTAAAAATAAAAGTTTAGAGTATGTCCCTATAATATTAGATTATCCCACTTTTGATCCCTCATTTAGCCATATCACACACAAGTTGCTGATGTGTCATGTCACATAGGATTCTCATTATTATTTTTATTCCTTTTAAGTTGTATGTGGCATTAGTAGGAAAAATTAAATCAAAAGTACTTTTTACAATTTGAATTTTCTAATTAAAAGAAAAATGAAAATGAAAAAGAAACTGAAAGACATGTTCTTTCTTCTTCATCGTGTGAAAGAGAGTTCTTCACCTCCGTTCTTTTCTTCGTTGCGAGTTCTTCTGGTCGGTTCATCTCGTTTCTTCATCCACCGCCGCTCATTTGTTCTTAATCATGTGTCTTCTTCTTCTTTCTTACCCTGCACTTGTGTTTGTAGTTTAATTGGGAATTTGGGATTATGCTTATGTATTTCAGTTTCGTCACTTCACCCCCTTCATCTCCAGAAAACACAATGAAACAACTCTGAGAGTGATGAAAAATCCCAGAAAACACGACTCTAATCTTGTTGTTGAAGTTGTGTTTTTCAATTTATGATTTATCCCTTTCTTTTTTTAGGTTGCGAGACCCTTCATTTTTCATTCACAAGATTAAGAACAAACGAGCTGGCAATGGATGAAGAAACGAAATGAACCGACGAACAACCGATCAGAAGAACTCACAACGAAGAAGAGAACGGTGGTGAAGATCTCTCTCACACGATGAAGAAGAAAGAACGTGACCTTCAAAAAAAATTAAATTTATTCATTTTCGGTTTTTTGAAATTATTAAATCCAATTTGTAAAATATAATACTGTTGATTTAATTTTGCCCACTAATGCCACATGCAACTTTAAAAAAAACAATGAAAATCCTATGTGGCATGACACATAAGCAACTTCTATGTGATATGGCTTAATCAAGGATCAAAGTGGGATAATCTAATATTACAGGGATGGAATCTAAACTTCTATTTTTACAGGGACTACAAACGGACTCTGCGCATATTACAGAGACCATTTGAAGGATTAACCCTTTTTTTTCTACTAGTTTGCAAAAATACTTTCCTCAAAGTATCTTGTCATTCTCTTTCAAAAAGTTACATTTAACATTTCGCTCCTCAACTACTGTTTTACCTCCAATCCTGCTTTCTCCTTCCATTTCCCACATCACAGTTTTTAACTAAACTGGAAGTTCCCAATGAATCAGTAGTTGTGTTGTGTAGATAATAAGTTCACAAATAAAAGCAAGACCTTATCAAAATGACCTTTATAACAATCAATATACATTTTGCAAGCCTATATATCATATGGAAAAACCAAAAAATTAATTTCATCAGGGTTTCCTAACCTGATTTAGGGTTAAGCCATTGTTTTCAGGTTTTCTTATCTGGCAAAAATCTTGGATATATTTGAGATGAAAAATATTGTAAACTAGAATTTGAAAAAACCTCAGCAAGTACAAATAATCTCCTAGTCATTCAACAGTAATATCTTATCAGCTGATACAAGTGTTCTGTTCAGTTTTTCCAAATTGGACCTCGTGACACTAAGACAAGATAGTTTCCTGAATAATTACCGCAATAGTGACAATGAAACTAGGTTCTCTCAATGTTGTCAAATAGTGGCGCTATAGTATAACAGAATTTGAACAAATCGTTATTATTCTGCGATGGGCTATTTAGTACAAAGTGTTGTCAAGTACAAACTATAGCACTGTAGCATAGCGGACTTTGAACAACCACTATTTTCTGTGATTCGCAATTGACAACACTAGGTTCCCTCTCAAACAATTCATCAAATTTTAAGCATACTAATACACATACTCATCAAACACAACGACATAACTCACAGGAAACTATATGGAGCCGAAAAATGATTGTAGAAACCTATCATGCAAGCTAGCAATGAAAATATCTCACACAAAGCAATGCATAACTCACCTCTTTCACTTAAATCCCTACAATCATTTTAGACACTTCCATTGCTTCATTGAATTGGTTAATGCTATATCAAGAGAAGAGATAAAAACAAATTACCAGGTGCAGATTGTTGAGGAGGCGCAGCTTCGCCATAAATTTCATAGAGTCTTGCCAAGGGAACCAGAGCCGAATCAGACGCTGCTTCGGCATAAAGCTGCTGTTTCCAATCCCAAAGAGTGTTCCTAATAGACTTGTTAGTTTTGGTTAAAGATTCCTTCTCAGCTTCTAAAGCTTCAATGATCTTTTGCTGATTATAAGATCTCGCTCCCAGAATTGCAAAAACAGCACCCAAACCAACATTAATCACTGTGTTATTCTCTGAAGCTCTCTTAGCTATGTCAACTATTTTATGAACAAACTCCATTTTTTCTCTCCTGAAATCAAAAAGGAGTGACCCATTTCAACCAAATGATAGAAAAAACAAAAGGGTCATGAAAATTATGAAAATTGATGTACAGAGTTAGTCAATTCAATGTTGACCTAATTTTTCATAACCCTAATTTTTCATACTTTGACATGAACGGTAAATTGTTGTACCAGATGAAAGAAATGAAGAAAATGTTGAGTTTGAAGTGATGTTAGGAAGAAGACTGACTTACCAGAAATGGCGGCAGTCGCTGGAACGAACGAGTGTGTTGCAGAGATAGAGACGAAGGATTTTATCGTCCAATTTCACTGAAAAACGAAACCTCAAAAATTCAATTTTTCATAACTAAATCATCACCGACTGTCGAATGTGGATATTTTTTGGGAGTTAAAAATGATTATATTATATATCAAAAATGTATCATTCAAAATTTTAAATAATATGCAAGAGTTTACTAAAATTAAAAATCAAAAGTCAGTGATGTAAGACTTTAGAGAGATTAAAAGTTGAGAAAAAAAAATTTAGAAAACCAAAACTAAAAAGGACTAAAAATATATTTAGCCATTTTTAGAGGCGTGAGTAAAATATTTTTTCAGAAAAAAATTAACATTTACAATTTCAAATAATATTAATTGCTTTTTAATTATATGATTTAATTAATATCGTGTACATTGTTCATAAGTTATTAAATATTTTGACAAAGAGTTTTGTCACTTGTTACATTCAATCAAACTAGAGGATATTCGATTCATACAGCAAAAAAAAGTTATTATTTTTCACTTTTTTACACAAAAACAAGATTTAATCACTAATAAAAACAATATATTGTACTTTTTTTATTACGAGAGTTTGTTGGTGAACTATGGATTTTAGTGCGAGTCATGGTGAGGTTACTTGAGGCCTATATATTTGTTTTATTGAAGCCCCGCAATGGATGTCAATGTCCTTGTATGAACATACAAGGTGTATTTATTGAGTAAGAGGTGTCCACATCTCGTCGGTGATTAGATTCATTGTGGTTGGCCGTATACTCCTTCTTCAAAACGTGGGGGGTGTGCTTGCAAAACATATTCGAGCCTAAGTAAGTAAGTGAAGTGTATAATGTGTGATCATACTTGGGGGCAATGTTCCGTAAATCGAGTGTTAACTCTCTGAGTTTACCGAGTTTACGTGTTTAGGTACCAAAATCGTGTTAACTCTGAGATAAACTCGGTTTCTAGTAAAATCGGAAGGTTTGATGAGTTTGACCGAGTTAACACTCGGTAAATTCGTGTAAACTCGACCGAGTTTTACGTGTTTACATCTAAAAAAAATGGCCCTTTTTTCTGGCTCATTTTTTTTAAAACTCAATTCCTTTTCTACAAGCCCAAAGACTGAAACGTTTACTGAATAATTACTTTTACAATAACACGTTGTTTCTGAAATGAAATGTTTTTTTTCTTCTCTGCGTTCTCAAACCATGAACAGAGGAACACATATCAGTTAGGGTTGCGATTCCGATGATGAAAATTCAGATTTCGACGTCGATGATTGCGACGCCGGTTAGGGCTGCGTTGGTGGTGTTTGTTGACCTTTTGAAGAAATTAACTAGTTTATTTTCTAGATAGTTTTATTAACAACTTTAGGAACTTGTGAAACTTGCTTTTTTGGATGGCTTAAACTTAGAGACTTATGATGTTTTGCGTTAATTTTTGTATTTTGATGTTAAGTTGAGCATAACGTGGTAGTTTGATATAAGTTGTCTTTGTAATTAAGTCATATTTTGCACTATTGATCTATTTGCAATATTATATTAGCTTTTATATGTCATGCATATAATAAATTTTATATAATTTTAATTTTAGGTAAACTCATACGAGTTCTCGAGTCGAGTTTACCTAAGCAAAACGAGTTGAAGTAAACTCTCGAGTTGCAAAACCTTGCTTGGGGTTGATGCCCCTATTTATAGTAATGCATCACATGATAAACTCCTTGGTTGTTGCATCTTTTCCCCTACGATTTGGCGTAGTTAGTTACAAGATATTTCAGTATGTTTAAGTTAATTGAGCCATGATAAGTTGGGTGGTTATCCGGTTCAAATGAGATTCTTGTAAATAAGAATTGATAGCTTTCTAGAAGTTGGATATGCTTAAGGTGGTGAAGCGTGTCGATGCTCTGCTTATTGTTTAGGTAAGAACGAGGTGACTTCTAAGACGTCGTAGAATGTTCCTTTACTATGTTGCATGTTGTTTCAATACGTGATGTCACCTAAGATGGTGTAGGAGATCGAATCTTGTTTTGCACCATGTGATAAGACAAGGTGGTAACCTCGATGGGTTTTTGACTTAAGAATTTTGCTCTTTACCAAACAAAAATTGTTCGCTCCCAATTGAAATGACTAAAATACCCCTTGTGCATGTTAAGTTACACTAGTGTTAAATTTGTGTGAGTTAACACACTCTGCGTGACTTAACTCACGCAGGATACAAGGTTGTGTGAGTTAACTCTCGCCGAGGCAAAAGCACTAATGTCCCTAATTTCATTCATTTCATCATTCATGAATACATCCATTCCTCTGAAAAATACATGAGCCGAATACCACGAGTCTGTCGGAATGGTTTCCACTCTTAGAAGCATTACATGTGCTCATTCAACAACATAAGATTGAGCATCAATCACACTATTCCATACTATGTTATTCCTTTGCTTCCATAAAGTCCATGCAAACAGTGTAGCTTCATCAACAATTATATTTTACAAAATATGAAAGATAATACCTGACACATTCAGACTTTGATTCACGATTGTATTCATAATAGACGAAAGAGGGCAAATTTGCCAAACCACGGAGCTACTGGGACATTTAAAAAACACATGAAGACTCTCCTCGTTATAAAACATATGAAAACTATCCCCATCATTATCATCACATAAGACACAATTTATCTTAAAGAACCAAATTATATAGAGATTAATAATAATTTTAGACATAACCTTATAAAAATCGAGACAATAATAGGAGCATTTCAGCTCTTGTTATATGGATGCATGAGGTCACACACTAATTAGCATTAGTAACTCCCAATATTTCAAGGGACCGTTTTTTCTGAAAAGTTTGGTTAACTGAACCTTTTAAATTTTATGGTTCAGATCATGAACCATTTAATATGATTTGATCTTTAATGATCCAACCAATAACATGAGATATATACTTGAAATGGGGTGTGGCATCTTAATGACCACTGATGGAATTATTACTAAATTGATCCACCTTTGGCATCTGATGACTACTTATGGAATTATGTAGAATTGGACATTTGCAAGTCGGATTCACCATCCTATCCTATGTATTTCGACAATGAACTGATATGCTGCGAGTTGTTACTTACTGAATCGAGCCTCGTAGGATGACGTTATTGATCATGAAATAACTTAAATTATTACTGAATTATTTATAAATTGACATGGCAGAAAGACGCATCGAACTTTAGACTGGATTGAGCATTGGTATTAAAATCATCTATTATGTGAAACTCATTTGAACATGCTTATAAAAAAGTACTAATAAAAACCGGCTGTCATGGTGTTGGTTTTCTATTTTTCTTAAGCATGTGGTTAGAATCTGATTATGTTGTGCCTGTATATAGAAGAACATTATTTTGTTAACTTTAAGAAATTCTAGCTACACCAGTATACCTCTCCAGAATTTCCGTTGACATCACCATTTTTCTATTATTGACGATTCTATGCAAGTTCCAGTGAAACAACTTCAATTTTCCCCATAGTCTCACCTCTAAATTTTCCCTTTAGAATTGTCGTCATTATTCTCATCATTATTATCGCCATCTTCATTATCGTCGAAAGATATTATAACCTAGGGAAAGTTCGTTGGAGAAGAATTTTATTCAACAAGTCCTTCCTCAGTATTTTTCCTGTTGCATTCTTTGGTATAGAATTGACAAATACCACACGCCTTACCTTCTTGTATGGTGCAACCTACAACCACAAGCAAAATACAAAATAAAATACATAACAATAATTTATATTTCCTTCAACAAGCAAACAAGAAGGAATAGTACTGATTTTGGGAAAGAAAACTGAAATATCAACAATAATAATAATAAAAAGGTTCAAGAAAATAGCACCTGTTTGGCTACAAAATTTATTATTTCGGCTTCACCCATGGAGCTGTGAGGCTGCCTTATCACAAAAGCTAGGGGAATCTGGCCAGCATCCTCATCAGGGTATCTGTTGTTAATTTTCAAAGGTTATGCATTCTGTCCTATTAACTTGTCTTTTCTAAAACATATTTTATAAAAGATTATTTTATGTGAAAATTTGAAAAAGTTGGACTTATGAGATAAGTGAAGAAAGAAGATTACGGGATAACTGCAGCATCTTTTATCTCTGGGTGAGATTGGAGCAATTGTTCCAGCTCTGCAGGAGCCACCTACAAATGTAGTAAAAAAAATAAAAAATACATCAGAATACTTAACATATAGATTAGGATTTAACATTAAAACATGGAAGTTCAAAATTTTAACATCAAAATTCAATTGCATATTTCAGTTTTTGACTTTTTTTGTAAACCAATGCATCCCAACTGTGAAGACTAATCCTTCGAGATATGAAAATTATTTTAGAGGTTGACCTGTCCCGATAAATTTTTTCCAAAGCAATGGCTAGGACCAAATCCTTGACAAAAGGATTAAGGGACTATTTACGACATGTGAAAAATAAAATACAAATATGATTTTTTGAAGTTTGTCTTTTTAATATATAGCTTGAAGTTTGTCTTTTTTACGACATGTAAAAAAAACATATCTCCAATTTGTGTAACCTTGAAAAGTAGCTTAACATGACAGTCACATAGAACAATTCTTCAATGAACACATTCTTTGATTCCCACGTTGTATTTTGGGCCCACAAGGAGGGAATTACGAATCCAATCGTTATTCTTTGATTGGAGACTAAAAAGATTTCACAACTATCATAAAAAAATTTAAAACATTAATTTTAATAGAAATTATTTTAAAAACTGTTCAAACAATCCACAAATAAACAAATTAACCTAGCAGTTCCCTATTTTGGTTTTTTTGCAATCACTGATTGAAGGCCTAAAGAAGCATACCTGGTAGCCTTTATATTTGATCAATTCTTTCAGCCTGTCTACAACATACACGAAGCCTTCATTGTCAAAATAGCAAATATCCCCGGTTCTCAACCATCCATCCACTAAAGTAACAGAAGTTGCCACTGGATCACCAACATAACCTGCTCAAATACCAAATGTACAATAACAATGTCCATTATCCATTAAAGAACTGACAATAATCTAATTCCTAATTCTAAATTGCGGTCCACAACTATAATTACGACCGCATATAAAAGCTTTAGGAGTCTCGGCAATGGCATCGTGAGGCACAATTTATCTGCAATATCAAGGTTCACATCGTAACCATAACAGCAATTTAGAACCATAATCTAATCACCAACACTTCATTAGTTTCACAAAAGAATAGCATTAATGAATGTACATGCCTTTCATAATTGGAGGTCCTCTAACCCAAAGTTCCCCTTGTTCACCAGGAGACATGGCCTCTCCTGTGTTTGGGTTCACTATTTTAGCTTCCATCCCTGATACCAGCTTCCCTGTAGTTCCTCCCCGGCTAGCCTCCTCAGGACCTACTATTCGGATAACACCGGCTGTTGATTCAGTTAAACCATATCCCTATAATAATAAGGTTGTATTCATCTTATAAGTTTTTACATAACCAAACAAGTTTCGAAAGTATTTAACTACTTAATTGACAATTTCAATGGATATGTTAATCAACAATTTTGTTTAGAAAAATTAAATACATAACAAATAGTACTAAATTGTATATTTCTACACAACAGTTTTTGTTGTTAAAAATCAATGACAGTTAACAATATACAAACGAGTTATTATGTTAACAACTAATGGTGGCACCACGTGATGGTTTATAAGGATAATATTGGGGCAGCACTTTATAATAAAAATGAGTTACTTGTTCTAGGAGCATTTTGAGAGGTGAAAATAGCTCCTTTGTGAAAGATCTTATAGATTGGTTACAACTTTTCTGTCGCTGCGTGACGTAGAAACGACGGGATCGTTTTTTCCTCTTAGATGGGTAACAGATTTGATAATGCAGCATGTGATCTTTGAACTGGACTCTTAGGTCGTGGTATAGGTTATTTTGTATCAAAAGGAGGATTTGTCTCAGTTTGGTTTTATTTTGTAAAGTTGTATAAGTTGTGTTTCCAGAAAATGTGGTTAGTTTAGCAGCAAATTTAGTTTCATTAGATTGAAATAAGATCATAACAGTAGATTATAGTAGAAGAGATAAACTTGATCAGGAACAGAATTAGACCAAACTCTACTTCCAACATTCCTTGCTAGCTACACCAACTAGAGCATGAGTCGCAACATTTTTCTTTTCTCTTCTAATGCTACTTATTCTTGTCTTTTCTAATTAACTAAGAAATTAACAACATCTATATCTAGTCTACTAACTTGGCAACACCATAGACTGTTAACCACACATTCAGAATCACATTCAACTCTCAAATTATCCATGTGCTTCTCCGTAGCGCATTGAAGACACAACTTAATCCCCAATGCCTCTGCCAGGGTGAGAGAGACTGCAATCTTTCAATTTTGGTGAATGTAGCCTTCACAATTGTTGTGAATTCGATGAAAAATCACACCAATAACAAACTTGATGTGTGGAGCAAGTGATAATCAAGCAACCAAAACAAAGTGTATGGAACAATTATAAACACAAGCCAAAAGTAGAAAACAGCGAGAGAAAGAAAAGAGAGAACACAAAAGAATTTGTTTACCCAATTCGGTCCAAATTGACCTAGTCTGGGGGAGAGAGCAGTCATCCGTTTCACTATAATGATGAGTAACTTTACAAAAGAGATATCAATGAGTTACAAGAATAAGTCTCCCGCCTAATTCTACCCAAAGTCTCAATCTCTTCCCGTAACCAAGAGACTCAATCCTAATAGTGTTTCCGAAGGTGAATCAACCCTCAAACCCTAGTGTTTGTTGTTGCCTTTTTAAACCCTTGTTTCAGCCTCCTCTATCTCAAGGTTTACTTTGATACAAAGTCTATATTTATTGTAAAAGTATCTCCCATGAAATTGGAACAAATCTGGCCCAAAATTACGTTTATGAAATATGCTGAATTCGGGCCCCGAATTCCTCCATTCGGGCGCCGATTTTTCACGCGCGCCAGGCTGAAAAAACCAGTATCAATTCGGGCCCCGAATTGGCAGTTTCCAGAAATCTCAATTTCTTCAATTTTGAGTCACTTTCACAACAACAATGCCAGCTGCATTCTCTGGATATCATTCCCCAGCCAGTGAAACCATCTATAAAACAGTCTGCATCAACATTTATCTTAGTTAATCCAGGGGCAGGGGCCTTTCACTTTGACCCTGATTTCCGTGTGAACACTTTAGGTGCCGACTTTTAACTCTGTTAAATTCATCCCCAAATAGATGTGCAGAGGCAGCCACCTGAATCGGGTTGAATTTTGTACTCACAAAAACAGTGTGATGGAACCCTAAAAATCAAGATAAAGTAAATGTAATTTACTGAATGATGAAGGGCTCAAAGACTTAGAATAGCAGTAAAGAAAAGGTAAACTAGAGTCTGACCACTCCTACCATAGCTAGGCTCCTAGACCAGAGAGAACATCTCTTCTAATATACTATCAACAATAATTCCGAATGACCACTCCTATCAGTATCACTACACAACCTCACTCCTTCATATAGCAAACCCGTACCTGAGTTCTAGGAATTTCACTACCCAACTCATTCTCTCCCATATGGCCCTACTTTCTTCTAGATTATGTTAGGTGTCCAATCACAGTGAGGTTCCCTTCAGAAATTTCCACAGGGTGGTGCTCAATATTTTTTGAGCTAACTAATCAGAGAAAGTGAGCCAGTTTAGGATCCAGTTTAATGTCTAGCTCGCCTGGCACATGAACTCCAAGGGCTGAGTAGAACCCAACCAGACGGGTTACAGGGCAACTTGTGAAAAGTTTATCTTGTGTTTCAGTTCCTGTGTTGCCGATCGCGCAGGGGGGGTCTAAGTTGACTCTCTTTTCGTTCAGACTGTGTCTAGTGGGAAGAAGTAAATATGTAGTTTAATACTTGAAATTGTAAAGGTCGACTTAGTTCTTCAAACTTATAAAATAACAAGTCATCAAAACGACCGAAATACGTAAATATTGACGGGAGTAATCTCTTGCTGCACCAAGACAAGTATAGAACCTTTAAAATTGTGGTGTTAAATTTGAAAAAGGGAAATGCTTGTTATCCCGACACAATATATGCCGAGAATTTCACGAGCGTGTTTTTGCTCTCCACCTTTCCTAACTTAAACAACTCCCCCTTCTTGATTTCCGGAAAAAGCCAATTTTAATTGGCCAATAACTATTCGTGTTCGTGGTTTCCTTGGGATAATATTTGTCTGGACATATAGCACTACTCTTTGAAAAAATGACTAAATTGACTGACATGGTTCAGTTTAAGAGACTATATTGCTACTTTATAAATTTGAGGACTAAATTGACCAACAAGAACTAAAATATCTATTTACTTGAACAACAATCTAAACAAACCTCCAAAGGAAATATTACGCAGTTTGGAATGGAGATATACCACATTGCCATCCACAAACCTTATGCTCTAACATTCTGCTTCTGTTTTTCCTCGTTTAGAAAAGGTGATAAGCTTATCGAAGTGAATATCTTCCATCCTTTTCCCAAAGCCATATCAAATCTGCTGGAAGTCTCATAGATATGGAAATGTTTGGTGATTTGTTGTGCATCAAAGTTATTAAAATCTTCAAAAACTAAAATTTTCAATTCCATTGCTTTGTACCTGCATCAACAAGTTTACTGATCCTAGCACTTTGATCAAGGAGTGGCTCAGGTGGAGACTTTGAAATTATGTTTCTCAGGCATCCAGATATCACCCCAAATATTAATCTGTTTCTCATCACCAATCACCCATCTAGCACCGAGTTCAAACATTTCATTGGCATACATTAAAATTCTCGAGACATAACTAGGTTGATACCCCACTTTGGCCATGATAAAATCAACTCATGGGAAATATCTTGACATGAAAGAATTATTTCCAATTTGAAGTCTTAACACCTTTTCCCAATGGCTTATTGAATCCACTAAAGCCTCAAAATCCTACCACCCTTAGCAGATCCCTACCTAAACTTATTACAGAAATGCTAATGACTTTTGAGGCAACTCGCAAATGTAGTTTGGAATTACTTGTTCTATTTCCTTGGTAAGTGTATCCCTTCGAGCTCCGCATAGGAATTTCTCTTCCCACCCATTCATGGATAAAGGAAAGGACATCTTTCTTATATCTATAAAGTTCTAAACATTTTTTTTTATTTTTTTGATATAACTAAACATTATTTATAACAAAATGTAAAGTAGTTTCACACTTTCATCCGACAAGAAACTATCAAATTTTCATGTCATACAACTAATTTTAAAATATTTCTGTGATTTAGCATAATACAAGATGCTCATTGGATGTCTCTATATATTTTACACTGTCAGTGCATCTTCTATTTTCTCAAAATAGCTAAATGCATGTTGTGTTGTAAGTTCGAGGAGAAACCTGAATAATCAATACATGAGGGAACTTTGCCATGAAAGCAACAAAGTTATCCTTTCCCAACGGAGCACCACCACAAGCCACTGTTTTCAACGACGATAAATCATACCCATCTGCCACTCCCTCTTTACTCATCGCCACCACCACTGGTGGCGCCACCGCAACATTAGTCACTCTAAACCTCTCCACAGCACCCAGCATTTTCCCCAATTCAAACCTTTTCATCATCACCATTGTTTCCATCATAGCCACACCCTTCAAAAGGTACGTAAAACCGTACACATGAAAACACGGCACTGTTAACAAACACACCGCAGGACTGGCCGTCGGAATCCTAACGGCATTGTATGCCGCCACCGTTGCCATCAAGTTCCGGTGAGTAAGCATCACCCCTTTCGATTTCCCGGTGGTTCCTGATATTGGAGATATAAAAGTTAGTTAACTAAGTTCCGAGTTAATAATGAATATCATTTTTCTATATTTTTCGAATTGTAATACCTGACGAGTACAGAATGACCGCCACGTCGGATTGACTGACCTCCGGCGGCGACACCGTCGAACTAACATCTGCTTCGGTGGTGAGTGAGTCGAACTCGGGAGAGTCGATGAGAATCGTTCCAAAAGCGAGTTTGGGAAGTTTGTGAGATAAAAACGACGTCGTAAAAGCGATAACGGGTTTAGAGAGGTTTACGAGATGAGAGATTTCTGAGGGAGTGGAAATTGGGTTTGTTGGTGAAACGACCACGCCAATGGAGAGTAATGCGAAGTAGAGGATTGGAACCTGGAGGAGGTTTGGGGAAAGAATCAATGCGGTGTGGTGTTTGGTGAGTCCGCGGAGAGTGAGGTTTTGTGCGAGGGTTTTGTAGCGTTGGATGAAGGTGGAGTAAGAGAGTTTGTGAGAGGTGGTTGAGTCGATGAGGAAAGTGTTTGAGTCGGAGTGGTGGAGGGAGAAGGTGTATGTTGCGGCGGAGATATTGGCGTGTGGTGGAGGAAGGTTGAGTGGGGGTCGTAGACTGTGGAAGGTTTTGGAAATGGAATTGAAGCCGGTTTTGGGATCCATTGAGTTGGTGGGTGACGTTGTGTTCTTTCATGTGAATAATAATATGAAAAGGGAGGGGTCCATTTAGGATGGTTCTTTCTTATTGGTGGGAAAATTGTTGGGTTTCGGAAAGTAGTTGGGATTTTGGTGGGAAAGGGAAAGATATAGAGTCCGAGTTTGTTTTGGCAAAGGTGATTACCGAATCAAACATTGAATAGGTGTATTCAGTTTTAAGGTTCATAGGTCGGATCTGACTTGGATGAGTCTGACACGTAATAACAAATGAATATATTTTTTAATGAGTAAATAGACAATTACCCCTTCGTCAATTACTCCTGAAATTGTACAACGTTAATTAATTTACCTTCACCATCAAATTCTTCTGTTAGTCAACATGATGTTTTGCAAATACACCCCTGAAGTTTTGCACTTATATGCAAAATGCCCCTCGAACTTGAAAATTTATATTTTTTTTTCTTATTCTTGAGTCAAAAGATATTAAAGGCAAACAATTAACGATTAACTTAGGCCATTTGCATTGTTAAATGTCAAAATGAAATATGGAACTAGAAACAACACATGGAACATCTTATTAGGCCATTTTCATTGCAACGAGAACACCTTTGAAATCCACACTCACCCACCAACTTCACAATTATCATCTTCTTCATAATCACCTTCATAGTAGATTTTACAACTTCCATAACATGTTTCACAAGGAACAAACTTTATGTCACCACAAGCCTTATATCCACCATCACCTCCTTCAATGTCATCAATCCTTTCACAACAATCAAGCAATTTCTCAAGCTTCTTGTCATCATGAAGTTTTTGAATTTCCTCAACTCCACCAATGTATTTCTTTTCAATAAACACTTT
>Ga0228711_1001131_pt1 | contig 37962 bp, 25 predicted proteins | sample MedpolnodulmetaG_2_FD_177996 | JGI IMG/M metagenome (GOLD analysis project Ga0228711, IMG submission 177996) | Root nodule microbial communities from Medicago polymorpha collected in Santa Monica, California, United States - brown nodules | ecosystem: Host-associated > Plants > Roots > Nodule...
AGAGAGAGAGAGAGAGAGAGAGAGAGAGAGAGAGAGAGAGAATGTACCCTTGGTGTTTGGCAAGTTGTATGTTATAAATCTGAAAAATAAAAAATAGTATGTAATTGTATTGACTTTGAATGATTGTTTAAAATCTCTTCAAGCTTATAGTAAAATGACCATTTACATGTTGATTGAATGTTTACATATCGTACATGCTACAGAGAATTAGTGAGAGTGTGAATAGAGAATTGATTGTGGTTTAATGTTTTGAATTATCTCTAGGTCGAATCCCTAAAAGAATGGAAGTGGTAGATTACCTAGAAAGTGAAAGTGAGACATGATGATGATCTAAGCACCAAGGGTAACCATAGTTGGAGAGGTATGTTACTCTATTGATTATACTTTAAACGTAAGGTATTTGAGGACAAACAACAATTTAAGTTAAGAGTTGTGATGATTCCATGTCATAACATATATTTTAGTGTTTTGTACGGTCTTTCTGTCATTTTATTATAGGAATTTTAGAGTATTCTAGTGAGTTAATGATAGTTTGGGAAGAGTCTATAATGTTTTGAATTAAGTCATTGTGAGTCTTGTATTTCCCTAACATGACAATTATATAGGGTGTTGTAGAATTTTCGGTATAGACCAGTGCGTCGATACAATCAAGAGATACCTTTTGGATGTTATAGAGGTATGAAGACCAATCACGATGAAGAGATCACTACAAGAATTAAATGATTTTGCGGCTAAAATTTGCGACGGAAATATGATATTTGTGGCAACCAATATTCCATGTAAATGAAAAATCTGAGTTTTTTTTTTATTTAAATCGTATTTGCAGTGGGATGTTGTGTATTTACGGCGGATATTTTCCTGTGGAAACATTTGCGACAATCTCTAACCCCCAAACCCAAAAAAGGAGGTGACATTATTTGCGGTAGAAAAAAGTCGCCGCAAAGGTAAGGTTGGAAGAAAAATTGTTGATTGATGTGGACAAAAGCCAACGCAAACGCAAGGCGGGAAAATAAAATATAAATTTAAAATTAGTGGCGGGCAAAATCCGTCGAAAATGTAAGCCAGGGCTTATTTTTCAAATTTGACATTTGCGTCACACAAAAGCTGACGCAAATACACAATGTTTCTATATAACTGGACCTCATCAACTTCATTTTTACAATCTTTCTTCTCTTTACAATCACTTTCTCTCTTTTTTTTTCTACAAATATTTCAATTGAATTTTTCCTATAAGTTTTTTTGTAAAGTTTTAACTCTTTATGCATCCTCTTAAAAAATTAAAAACTCTTTATATTTAATTTTGAATTAATATATTTTTATTTTATTAATTGTTTATTTTAAATTGTTTCTAGTCGTCCATGATTGTTTTTTATTTATATCTTTAATATAAATTTTTGTTTTACTATATAATTCGACCCCAAGCAAGGTTCCTTTCTATTATCAGGATACTCATTTCTATTCAATTGGTGGTTACTTTTACTCATACATTGCGAGAGGGAAACAAATATGCTGATTGGTTGGTAAAGTTTGTTGTTACTAATGTCGACTACTTGAAGATATGGATCTCTCCCCCACCTCAGCTGGATAGTATCCAACTTACGAATACATCTAGGGTGTTTATGTGGTGAATTAATTAGTTTGTTTCTCTTGATAAAAGATATACATATATATAAATTTTTATTTATTAATTTGTTTATATTTTTCTAACTATTAAAAAAAGGTAAAAAAAAATTTGCAAGTGTATGCGACAGATTAAAGCTAAAGCAATCACAATTTCTTTAGAAAAGAAGAACATTTACGGCAGCTTTTGGCCCACGTAAAGTTTGTGTAAAAAAATTGTCTTTGAGCCAAGTTTTGGCCCACACAAATGTCAGCAATATTTTTCGTTAGTTTGTGTCGTTGAAGCAGACAAAGTCCATTGCAAATGTTTGCGACCTGATCTTTGGGTGGGACATTAGTTTGTCGCCATGATGACACAACTGTTTTTTTGCCTCTATGTGGGCTTTTGGCCGCTGCAAATACGTGAAATTCTTGTAGTGGATGAAGTGCACACAACTTAGGAAAATTTTCTCTCAATCACATGCCTACGATGAATTTTCCATGAAAAGGTGAAGATCTCAAGTGGAGAAGTTTCATATGCATCCTACGTGAGGGTCTTGTGCGCGACGCGAATCCTAGAAGAAGATGCAAGAATTTTGTCCCAAACACTTGAGTGATGTGTGTGCTCATTGTGTGTGGCACATGCACATATCACTCAACATATGCCACATTAGACTTAATAATGGCGCACGCGGAGTGTGTGCATGCCATTAAATCTATATATTGAAATTTCTAGGTAAGGGTTCCAAATTTTGACGATCTAGAGACGAAGATTGTGATCATAACTATCTAAAACTTTATATTTTTAACCCTTTACAAATCCTTTTGATTATATTGTTTATTATTATCAAAACTCATTAGATTATGATTGAATGATGAACTTTTGTGGTATTGTTTAATTTGTTATGTCGTCGCTTAGTTGTTATTTTAAAACAAAAACACCGTCTAAAACTATAAGAGTTTAATAGACATATGTTAATTAGGGTTGGGAATAGGTTAGGCCGGCCTACAGGAGCCTACGGCCTGGCCTGTTTAGACTAGGTCTGGCCTGTTTATTAAAAAGGCTAGGCTTAGGCTTTTGAAAAAGTCTATTTAAGTAAATAGGCCAGGCTTAGGCTATCAAAAAAGCCTACGAAGCCTAATAGGCCGGCTTGATTATGCATGTCATTAAAATTTATTTTTTATTTATAATAAAATATAATTTATATTAAACATAAAAATAAAGAAACAAATCAAATAATGAACTTTTTAAATAGGCTTTAAGGCCTTATAGTGAAATAGGCTTTTAAAGCCTTATAGTGATAAACAAGCCTTACAATGAAATAGGCTTTAAGGCCTATTAATAACCTATTTAAAAGTAGATAAAATGGAATGTTTAAGACTTTAATAATAAGTAGGCCTGTAAATAGGCTTTCAGGCCAGGCCAAAAAAATAGGCCTATGAAAGGTCGTAGGCCAGGTTCACGCTTGCAATTTTTTCATAGGCCAGGCTCATGCCTATCAAAGTCTGGCCTGACCTGACATATTTCCAACCCTAATGTTAATAGACATACCTTACCTTGAATGATTGAAGAATCCATTGAGACTTAGACATAAGAGAATTAGGATTTTGAGAGGATGTTTTTGTCGCCTTATTGATGGAGTGTTATTTTGTTTTCGGTGTATCTAACCTTAAGGGATGATTAGATTATATATGCTCATCTATGAAGGCAAGGACCTCTCATTAAACTGACTAAACAGAACAACTCAACCATCACGACCATTCACAATAAAGTCTAATATAAATAACAAATACAATAATATTGAATATTTAATACTATATATTTCATTTATATTTTAATTAACTAAATAAGTAAATCCAAATATTCAACGGTGACATCAACTATTTTCCCATTTTATACCTTTAAAATAGAGTGTAGTGAGGTGATTTTGCAGAATACACCGTTGATATTGCTAATTGTTAATTGTTAGTGTGTATTATTTTTCCTCATATACAGTAATAAAGGATGATCAAGGAGAATACAATTCTCTCGAAAGGAAAAAAAAAAGGAGAATACAATTGTCACAAAAAGTAAAAATAATAGCATTGAAAAATAACTTATAAAGACGTTAGCATTGAAAATAACGTCAAAAAGACGTATAGTTTTTACTTTTCTTACCATTCTAATTTAAATCATTCAACAATATGTAATAATATTTGACTGCTACAATAATAAATAACTAGCACATTTTTAAACAAAAAGATAACTAGCATATTTATTTCAAAAAAAATAAAACAGCACATGGTTGAAGTTTCAAATGTGAGAAACTTATAATCAAAATTGGTTGACCGTCACCGATGACTACAATTAATTAATGTCTATCTCAATTGAAATTGAGTGACTTATTTTTTTACTAAATTGAGTGACGTCAAAATCGAATATATCCTTAATTATTTTGAAATTGAGCGACTTTAAAATTGGTTAATCAAGTGATTAGACTTAAAGTGATTATGGACATTATCTCAAAACGAATCGTTCAAAAGAAACCAATTTAAGTTTTAATCTAGCTTTATTTACCTTCCATTTGAACTCCTGATTATTAATGCCTTTAAGGACGGAAGGGCTAACACAAAAAAATTGTCACATTTTCTAAATAAAAAAAAACCAAAAAATGTCACATATATTTTAGAATAGATGGAGTATAACAGTATGCCTGAACCCAATTATTATATAAAGGACTTCACGACACTCCTATTTGCAAGGCAGGTCGAGTTGCATTTCTATCTTCTCCTTTTGATCTTAATTAGGAGCACTTTTCAAATGGCCGCAGCAGTGAAACCAACCAATGTTCTGGTCATTGGAGGAACCGGATCGGTCGGAAAGTTCATCGTAGAAGCAAGTGTTAAGGCTGGCCACCCTACCTTTGCCCTTGTACGAGAGTCCACTATGTTTAACCCAGCAAAATCATCCATCATTCAAACATTTAAAAACTTGGGTGTCAACCTACTTTTGGTATGTAGCATTCTTTTATTCTCGATATTCGATATTTTTTAACATTCAAAACTTAATTATAGTAATAAAAATAAAAAAAATCAAAACTTAATTTTGTATGATAATAAAATATATAGCCGGGACACAAAAAGGATCAGGGTGCAAACCAAATAAGTTTGGTATAGTTTGTATGGGTGTGCAAGTTTGAATTACCATTGTTGATGTGAAAAATTCGTTGATCGTAAATATTTATGTAAGAAGTCTGTTAATCCTAATATATAATTATTTTTGTGAGCATTTTTTAAGGTTTTATCGAGTGTTTTCACATGCATGTTCTTCAACGTCAATTTTATGGTCACTCACATTTATAGAGAAGAAAATGTGTGTAGATAGATTAGTCAATAGAATTATCCTTGAACTTTTTGGTTTATTATTATTCTACTCATTTGGAGTTTTGGTTGGTGAATTTAGGAATTGATGGATTTTTTAATTAGTGAATTTGTTTCATGATGATCACATTATACATATAGGGAGATATACATGACCATGAGAGTTTGGTTAAAGCAATAAAGCAGGTGGATGTGGTGATCTCTACTGTGAGTTACTTGCACATACCCGATCAATATAAGATCATTTCCGCCATCAAAGAAGCTGGAAATGTTAAGGTAAAGATTATTGTTTCTAACTATTTTCTCTATGAACTATTGATGAATCCAATCACTGATTTACATTGGTGAGTGGTGTATTTTAGCTGTTATGACTAATTTTTTGTTTGATCTAGGAATGAAATATATTAGAAAATTTATATGATTTTACTTGTTTGGAAATTAAGACAGAAAAATGGACGGAAATATAAACCTATACATTCATCTCTCAAAAAAAAAAATAAACCTATACATTCATATGTAGAGCTAGGTATATATGGACCGTGATATGTGGACTGACCTGTTGAACCCGCGGCTTGGGGGACAGATTTTTTTGGTCCATTTTAATTTTAGTCTGCATGGATTGGATCGTTTAGATTGTATTCGGTTTAAATATATAGATTTACAAGTTGGTCCGCGATCCGTGTAACTTATATTTTTAAAAATAACTACACTTTATTTACTATAATTAGATTGTTTTGCTAATTATTAGTTTTTACTTTTTATATATAGAGGTTTTTTCCTTCAGAGTTTGGAAATGATGTGGATCGTGCTAATGGAGTAAATTGGGCAGAGAGTTTATTTAACAACAAGGCTCAGATCCGAAGAACCATTGAAGCTGAAGGAATTCCTCATACCTTTGTGGTGGCAAATTTTTTTGCTGGACACTTCCTACCAAATTTATCAGGTCTTAGAGCCTTACTTACCCCTACAAATAAAGTTATCATTTTTGGAGATGGAAATCCCAAAGGTATATAGAAATTCAGTTTTAATTAATTGATTACGAATATAAAAAAATATAACACATATTATATTATGATTAATTGATTCTTTATTTAATTATTAACAGCTGTTTTTAACACTCACGAAGATGTTGCTACTTATACAATCCAAGCTATTGATGATACAAGAACCTTGAACAAAATTCTCTATGTTAGACCCCATGCAAACACCATATCATTTAATGAACTAGTTTCTCTTTGGGAGAAAAATACTAGTAACACTCTTGAAAGAGTCTATGTCCCAGAGGAGAAAATTTTGAGGCAAATTCAAGGTTAGCTTATGATAGTTAAAACATTTAAATATTTATAAGTTTAACTTGTGTATATTGACAATGTAATTTTTCTTTACATGCATAGACTTTCAATCAAATCTCACCATTTTAGATATGAATTAAATCTATAAAATCAATGATAAAGATATTAAAATTGTCTGGCTTGTTTATTATTAATGATTAAGATTGTTTCATTTTCTTTCAGAGTCCTCATTTCCCAACAATATGAGCCTATCAATTTGTCACGCTACATTTGTGAAGGAAGATCAAACTAACTTTGAGATTGAACCCTCATTTGGAGTAGAGGCTTCTCAACTTTATCCTCATGTCAAATTCACTACTATTGATGAGTTCCTTAAAAGAAATATTGATCGTACACCATTCTACTTGAACCAGCTTATACCAGAAAACAGTGAATAAACTCTGGCTTGCATGTATTTTTTGGTTAAGAAGCTAGTAATTGATTACTAGTTGATTAGTCAAACAAATAATGTTTGGGGTAATAATAATAATTTTGGTCCTTGAATATGTAATGGTTTAAGGTATCAAAATTTTATAATAGTCTCTGATTGTGCACTATGTTAGTCAAAATAGTCTTTACGGTAAAATGTATCGTTTTTTCTTAAAGGTCGTTAAAATATATTGTTAATATTATCATATTAGTCTTTCAATATACTTATGTCATATCAGAGACTATTTTGACTAACGAACTCTTATTATCAAATACTATTTTGACTAACGAACTCAATCACGGACTATTTTAGAATTTCAATACATTGAAAAATTATTGTGGCTACTCGTTACACATTCAGTGAAGAAAATAATCATTACTTATTAGCTAGTACTATAAAATTTATAAATTAGCGTGCACATTTTGAACAAGATTTTGTTCAAAGATAAAATAATACCGAACTTGTGTCATTGTCCAAATAAACTAAAATAAAATAAACATGGAATAGCAGTGTCTCATTCGTGATGCTCCAAACCATGTACTTATTTATGCATTTCAATCTTATGGCGTCAGTAAAACTTGCACAGCTTCAAATTTTCAACTATAATAATTTCATGCTTACTTGATAATTCAAAGTTACATTTTCAGTTTGACCTAAAAGTACGGCGACAGGTCATGACCGTAATCTTGATGTGTACAGCAGCATACCAGTTCAGGGAGAGTCAATGGCTTATGAAAAAAATATATTATTTCCAACTGAAAAAAATATTTATATTCTCATACATTAATATTCCAATTGCCTACATTTGGTGTGCAACATTGCTTCCAACAGGATTACTTCAACTTCAGTGGAGAAAACCTCTGAAAAACCAAAAAGAACTCTAAGTAGTAACCCCAAACAAGAAATGATTATGTGTATATAGACACACACGTGCGCGCGTGCGCGCTAATGATAGTTTTAGTCCAAGTCCGGCTACATTTTTTCGACTAAGTGTGTGTTTGCTTTAGAGTTTTAAATCCACGGCAGCTGAAAAAACCACGTCCCAATGCACTATTTAGTGGTGGAATGAGAAGCTAGGAATTCCAGTTTCACTCCAGACGTGCGTTTAGCCCCTCCAACCGCTACACCAAACAAAGGCTAAAAGCATGTATGTTCTTAATTGGAATAGTTTTAAACAGCAGAAAAGAGTATGTATATCACGTCAAATTGCATATTCCACGTACTATAAAGAGAAGAAACAAAACAAAGAGCAGTTGTGAAATAAGTAATCACAAAAAGCTTGAGCACTGCAAACCAAGAGAGTCCACCATAGAAATATTTTTCCAAAATACAGTCCAATGGAATTGCAAATCATTATAGAAGGCTCACAAGTTACACTAATTAGACCTGAACTCGATGCATTTCATGATACAGCCTTAGTAAATTCAAAATTATGCTAAAGTATAAGCCTGATTAGAGAGCATGCAATCATTGATCATCTCCCAAATTACCCATAAAATCATATGATTAACCATTTCTAACGATTTTGATAAACTGTTTCCGCTAACAACGGTATATTGGCGCCCGCAATCAATTTCTAAATAACTTCCGCTATATCTAATTTATATATCATCTATAGCACAGTCGGTAACAACCTAAAGGAAACAAAAATGGAGCTACAAAATTTAGCTTGGAAAGTTAGACAACTCGTCACTGAAATTGTGCACCAACCTATTTTCAGTTATTTCCTTCCATTCTTGGCAGAGGCCTTTGAAGATCCTTTTCCCATAGGAACCTTACCATTCGGAGCCCTTCCACCCTTTGGAGCCTTTGCATTGGAACCTCTTTGGCCTGCCTTACCCATTCCATTTTTTGTCACATCCTTCTTCATCCTGCGATCAACAAGGACTTTTCCCTTGCCAGTCTTAACTTGGACACCTTTCTTTGCAACTACATACTCCTTCTGAGGCCTTTTTGGAACAGCTTTTTTATATAGTCGATCAATTTGCTTACTCTTTGAACGATCGGATATGTCTGACTGATCTGATATAGCATTGGCCTTCTTGCGTATTTTCTCAATCTTCCTCATAGCAACACGCTTCTTGCTGCTTTGGCCTCAGCCACCTTCTTTGCAGGCCGAGTATCAATTTCTTTAAATTGTGCTTTCATTGCAGCAACTTCTTCTTTCGTGATAGGCTTAACTGGTACACGGTGTTTCCTTTCCTCATCGAGAAACCACTTGGGCAATCCCTGGTCATCAAACATGTACTTATTATATGCGTCATTTAGCATATATTCCCTTTGCTTTTTCCTCAGCATCTTCTGAGCATAAGCCAATATCTCAGCCTTTTCTTCAACATCATCCTCTGACTCATCAGAGGATGAATCAGTAGCAGGTGCAGGAACAATCTCAAAATCCATTCCCTTAGATGCTTGAGAATGAGTGTGATCTATCTCCACAGAAGCAGCTGTTCTATTTCCTTTGATCTTTTCAGCGACAGGCGTCTTCTCCTTTAGCCCATCAATATCCATTTCATTTTCACTGTCATCCTTCTCAAAGCCTCCTTCCTCTACAGCTTCAGCAAAAACATCCTGACTAAACCACATATTTGTGATCTCCTCTTGGGTGGGCCCTGTACCATCAGTAAGAGGCACCATCAAAGGATTTGCTTCTTGAACATCCTGATCTTCAACTGAATCATACTTGGACTGAACAATGTCATCATCTTCACCAACCTACAAGCCAAAAGGTAATAGTACATGTGTAAATATTTGTTTTTGCACACGGAATAAAAAAGGATGTGTCGTTCCACTGTTCTCGACAATAACCAACACATTTGACATCACAAAAATACCATTCTTAAAGATAGGTCAGAGCAGGAAAAACTAACAATGCCAACATAAAAACATGTTTATATTACCGGTAAGCTGCATATTAAATATTGGGCATAGGATATGTTGAGTGAAAGGAAGAAAGTAAAGGAAACTGGAATTAAAGGAATGGGAATATAATGTGAAGATAATCGTTTCAAGAATCGGATATAGTTTCATTTCCCTTTATATAACTCACAAACCTGAAGGTATAATAATTGCATCTACAATCACAAAAGAAAGCTCCATACCTCCAAAAGTAGGGAGTCTGCATCATAGGATTTCTTAATACGCTTACGCTGCTTTGCAGTCCCTTCCTTTTTTATCACGAACCGCTCGTAAGCTTGTTCAAGTAAATCTTCCATTTGTTCATCATATCTGATATGAGTATACAGTTAGTTTCATATCATATCTGATATGAAAGACCAACAGAATAAAACAGTAGAGGTAAGAACAAATGTGATTAAAGAATGGTTTACATAATTCAGAAAAGCAGATAAACAAGAAGACATATACACCCCTCACACTTCTATTCCTTCCCTCACAACATTCCCTCATTTAACTAGTAATATAAACCCCTGTAACCAACTCAGTGGTCCCCAACTCTTAATCCCTGAGGAATATACCCCTCACACCTTCTCACTATTGAGTTGAGGCTTGTGCATAAGAGATACACTGGTTAGCAATAATTACTCTCTCCATCGCTATATATAACACCCTTTTGATAAAAGCGCAAGAGTTGAAAAAAGTTTTTTTTGCATTAAATTATTTGTAAATGACTGCATTCTCTTTTTAAAAGTATCCTTCAATTATTGAAAGAGAGATATAATTGATCTTTTAATTCTTTTCATTTAAATAGGGTAATTTTTTGTGAAAAGTTAATTAATGCGCCTTGATATTTCAAGTCTTGTAAAAAGGGACAATAAAATTTTATAAAAGGGTCTTGTATTTAGGGAGATATGTACTACAAGATTTATGTGAGAGTATAAGTGATCTCATAACATAAGGAACAATATCAAAAGAAGTCGATCACCTTCTACGTTCTTCATCAGAATCTAAGTCACTAGAAGAATGCTCCATGCCACCTTTGTTTTCTTCATTCTCACTGTCATCCACTTCACCCTCACCGCCTTCATAGTCAGTGGTGTCAACAGCTACCAGATCCTTCTCACCCTGAAACCCAGTGACAATAACCAAGAAACGGTTAAAGTAAGTTACATGTTAGTGATATGACTTTTTATCTTAGCGAATGTCCTTTTGGTCCTTTCTTCATGAGGAATCTCGAAAGAGAGTATCTTACCTTTTGGGATGGGTATTTTGTTTCTGCTAGTTTATTTGAATATATTGAGTTGTCTCACTATAGGTTCATGGCATGCGTTTTATTTATTACTCATTTTTAGGAAAATACTTGGGTGATCACAATCATTTGGACACCATTCAGACACACACATACACAAAATATATTATTTCCTTATTTTCTTTTTCTACCTTTTTTCAGGTATGTGTTCGCCCAAATGATGTGCCCAAATGGTTGTGACCATCCAAGATTCGCTAGCTTAGAAAGTGTTACAATATGAGTAATTTACCAATAAAGTTGATCTCCTGTCACAGTTAACTCTCATGAATATGTCAAACAAACAACCTCTATGTACATAACCCCTTTAACGAAGTGAAAAAGAGTTCAGAATGAAAAACTAATTGACCTACTTCAATTATATTAATTTGTAAACCATAAGAAGATACTTCTCTCCAATCTTTCCCACAGATAAATATTGTGTGCTTTCGGTCATTATACTCCACTGTGCATTTATAACATCGAGTAATACTTCAATTGTTAACATGGACAATTTAGCAAAATAATTTCACTCACTAAGTTCATGGTCGCTTATCTTCTTGATTGTTAAAAAACTTAAACAACACTTGATTTGAAATGGAGGAAGCAAAAAGATTAAAGCAAACCTTCATAGAGGCAAGGGAAAACAACTCATGGTCAACATAACCGTCTTCTACTGCATCCATTTGCATCCCTGTTGCTTTCCGCGCCTTATCCTGTAAAAACCCAAATGGGTAGAGCAATGAATCAGATTGGTCTCATCCACAAAAAGGATTATAAAACAGAACTGAGCTTAGGATGCCATGATACATGAAAGAATTAACACTGCTTTTGGTCGTGATCATGCCTTGGAACCATTTTTGGGACTGATCATATAAAATCTTGATATCATATTAACCTATTATGGTTTCCAACTAAATATTAACAATGTTGCAAAGATCAGAAAATTTATTTGTGCTGTATCCAACCCCAAAGTACACAGTGGCAACTAAGAAGCCACAAACCTTGGCTCTTCTTTTTGCTAAAATCTTTTTTTCACGTTTCTTCTTGCGGTCCATTGCATTTGTCAGTTCCTCCATTTCATTGAGTATTCTATCATTTTCATCCACCTCATGATCATTCCCCACCTCAGCTGTAGTAGCAGCTTCAGTCTTTTTAGCCGGTGATAAAGCTTTTCTAATGTTAATTCGCCACCTACAGGTAACAAACAGATACAACATCATTACCCCCAGATGGAAACAAAGAACAAACATATTCAGGATTGAGCATTTGAAAAAATAATGCCAAAAATGACAGGAAGTAAAGTTTTAGCCATGCAATTACTTTAGAAGATGCTTGAAGTCTTGTTTCCCCAAAACCCTCAAATCTTCACAGAGATATTTTACCTGTCATACAACCAGAACCAAATCATTTAATATTAACAACAATAGGAATTATTCATACCCCCCGGACTACTAAAAAATGTTAGACATCATTGTATGTACCCAAAACATACCTCTTCAGTTGTTAGATCGTGATCCTTGATTGGTAAATCAGCTGGATCGGTAAAGCTTATAGAAGTAACTGAACCAAGAATATCCAGAGGAGCATCTGCCCAAACAAAATTTGCAGCTGAAGACACCTTCCTTAAAGTTGTGTTTTCGTCTTCATACCTGTAGGCAAAAAATAGTTATAATAGCAACAAACACGATATAAATAAGCAGTTGCGCACTACTGACTTTTCCCTACTTCAAATACCTTAACAATCCCCATAATTAGTTTCTTTTGCAAAAAACACACATGATGAATCTGACACATACAAATTAATAAAATCCATTTCAAAACAAGCAGAACCATTTGAGAAAGAATGCGTAAATCCGATACAAACAATGTAAAATCCAAAACACAGTGATGAGGTAGTTACCCGTCATGATGCCTCTTTTGCTTACTGTCTCTAAGTACATCCACCACCTGCATTTACGATTCAACGACCAAGAAAATAAAATGAAAAGAGCAACAAAAATACATGTATAAAACGCCAATCAAACACATCTCCAAGTTAGTAATTTACCTTAGCTAGTGGTTGAGCAGAAGCCTCAAAAAGATGCTGGATATCGAGAATGCGAGGATCAATCTTAGAAGGAGCCAAATACTTAATCCCCAAAAGATACATCTCAGCAGATTCGGAACGACTAGCCGGCGGTTTTTCGACCTCAACCTTCTCAAACAACTGCAATTCAAACATTCCACCACCACATCAAACAATTTTCAACATTCACAATGAATTCCACAAAGGGCTTGTTTGGGTTAGCTTATTTCAACTTATCTTTGATCATGACCAATTGTACGACTGTTTGGAAGAACCTATGAAAACAGCTTATGGCATATTCAAATACACATAAGTGCTTATACGCTCCCCAGGATATCGTATAAAAATAGTGTATAGCTTACACGAAAACAATTTAACTTTATTTCATCTTTTCTTATAGAAATAGCTTATACATAAGTGCTTATCATGATAAACACGTATGCTAGAAGCTGCAAATTAAGTTGTTTATCCAAACAGAGCAAAAACCACATTAAAAAAAAAAACAAACAGAACAATTCATTTAAAAATAGAAGTAAAAATAAAAACAAAATCATCACCTTCTTCAAACACCAGACGACAGAATTGTAATCCTGCGACCTGAAAACCTATCACACAACAAAGTAAAAGCAACAACAACAATAACAAAAACAATTAGAATCATAAATTCATAATCATAATGAATAATTAACCAAGTTAATTAAGCAAAATCAGATTAAAAAACCTTGGTAACAAAAGTTCCTTAGGTGCTAAAAACTGAGTAGCAAGTTTAACAGCATCAATAACAAGAGAATTCTGACTAGTAGCTTCTTGGCGAACCATCATGAAGAATAACATCAAAAGCACTGTAACCATTTTCATTCATAATTTTCCTAACTCTAGACCTACACTCAGGTCTAGTAATATCCTCTTGAATTCGCACCGCGAATAGGTTTCATCGGAGCAAGATCAACGCCGATGACAAGATGATTAACGGGAACACGTTGGACAGCAACTTGAGTCCAACCTCCAGGAGCGGCGCAGAGGTCGAGGACGGCGCATGAGGATTCGAGGAAATGGAAATTTGAATTGAGTTGAATGAGTTTCCATGATGCTCTACAGCGGTAACCGTGTTCTTTGGCTAAGAAGTAGAATTTATCTAAACGGTGTTTTCCTTTTGCTTTTGCTTTTCCCATTGATGGTGTGAGGTTTTTGGTTAGGGTTTTGGGAGGGTGACGATGTGATATGTGCGTAGAGGTTTATTGTAACGTGCTCTCCAAGTATGTAAGTTAGATAAAGCTATAATTTTATTTATAGTATTTTTTTATAAGATATTAAATTAAATTACGAAATCAAACGAGACAAAATTTTAAAACATATTGGACATTACTCCCTCAAAAAAAACATACTGGACATATTATTTATTTCTAGTCATGCATATGTCTTTCTTCGTTAGTCAAAATATAATCATAAGCTATTTTCCATAAGAAATCTTGGTGTTGAAAAAATATTTGTTCATTTTAAAACAATCTAGAGGAATTATGTTAAATTATATGAAGGTAGTTGAAACAATTGATATTTTGCATATGTTCAAGATTTATATGATACTTGTCAGAATAATTACGTAGTGTTGACGAAGATTTTGAATAAGTAACACAATTTTTCTCTTGGGTTATGTATGAACTGAAGGTTCTTAAGATTGTTGTGGACTTGGTAAGAATGGGATCATCCTTCAATACTTTCATCCAACCTCTTCAATAATTTTAAAACTTTCTTATCGAAGAGCATGTGTTTTTCATATCTGCAACGAATCTAAGTAATATGAGTTGATTTTTATGTCAATATGGGCATTCTTCTTTTGAAGATGTCATTGTCGATTACATTTTTCTCTTCTCTTAATTTATGCTGTAACAATAATGTTTAAGGTGTTAGTTTACAATGTTTGCTCCTTCGTTTATAATCAATCCTTTTTCATAATCAAACAAATGGCATGCCATAGAAAATTCCGTAATTAATTTAATGCTAGATGATAAATTTTGTTGGTTACAAACGAGAAAAAAGAAAAGCTAGACCAAAGGAAAGGGAAAACTAGGACCACAAGAAAGCCACCCAATAGCACCAACTAGGTCGAAGACATCTACAAGGGATTTAAGATTGGATATACTTATAAAAATAAATAAAATACATAAACATATTTAACAAAGTGATCTTTCAAAGATAATATCCTTTCTGGAAATAATGTGATGATTGAGAATAATTCCAGAGTTTGAGACCAAGTAAATAACTGTAATGATCTAAAGCCATACAACCAGAACTGTCGCGGAAATAACTTACAAATTTCACAAGTAGTTGTGCGAGTAAAATCTCTATAATGAATTTGAGAGAAAATGTCAAATAAATTTCTTTAAATTCCATAAGCTTAGGGTCAAAACACGATTTAAACCTCCCAGACTTCGCTTATTGATTATATTATCAGCCAAAGAATCAGTTATATATCACTCAAAAGGCATCACCAATATTATCATTTTTGAAAAACGCATACTGATAGAAACCTAAAAGCATGTGTCAAGTTGAAGGCCATTTTTCCAATGGAGGATGGACCATATCCGAACAGTTTTAAAACACACCGGCTTTCAAAAGCTGCAACAATACATCAGAATTAGCTTACCCAAAAAGTAGAAACATCTTCCACAGAAAAATTATGCGTGATTTGACACGGCATAGTCGATATAATATCCTAACACTAACAAGTAAAGATGCAGAAACTTCAAAGGCAATAGTCATATCCTGAACAGGAGAAAAATCAAGGTTCTGTGTGAAGTTTGTCCTGAAATCATGATAGTACAATCGCAATACAAGACTAGATTTGCGATAAATCTAAAACTGAATCAAATACTGGCGTATATCAACAATGAAGTTCACTACCAGCATTAGCATGTCTTCTGGTATCATAAAACCATAAAAACGAATATTTTCTGTAACTGCATATTGGCATCCTTAATACTCTGACTACAAATAAAAGGTAAAAAACAAGTACCCTGAATCCCCACAAAACCTAACTTTGAGATCTGTGTTCTTCAAATCATGACACAGCAAAGCCTTAGTCGGCACGAGAGCCACTGCTACTACTTGCATAAGATTTCTTGCCACCATATTTCTGCAATAAGTTAAAACAGATTGATTATGTCTTTCATGCAAACAATATAAAACCATACAAAACTTAATGAACAAACATATAACAGGTCGTAGGGTAAATGATTAAAGGCAATCTAAGCATAAAAACCTGCTTTCCCAAGCTGAATGGAATATATCTGTATTTGATCATGTGTGCAATTTGGCGTCTCATTGTAAGGACAAACAGAACAACCCAGTAGCAGAGTAATATTGGCCAGAAGACAGGAACATCAAATACAGAAAAGAAAGTCATCAAGAATGCTATTAAGAAAGCCTTTGTGAAGGAATACCTGCAGCAATGATAATAAGAATAATACAAATCATTATTCTATTACACAAACGGAGACGCCTTTCAAATGATCCCAAAGTTAAACATGTTGGCTTACGCAAGCAAGTCATAAAAGTACATTAATCGTTGAGATATTAAAGAATGCACAAGTACAGCACCAGCCACTTTCAGGAAGTTGAATTAAATAAATAAACTCATACCACAATGTCACTAAATAAATAAACTCATACCACAATGTCACAATGTCGCTAAATAATAGAAGGATCCTTATCAATGAATCAATTCCAATAATGCCACAACTAATCTTGATTCAAACAAATTTGTTCCACAAAATCAGATTCCAATAACTATAATGAGATATTCACCTATGTAACAACTACCCCTTGTAGATTTAAGTCTTCTGTATTTTTAACGTGTAACAGAAGGTGTGGAATCTTACAAGGAAATCCTCAGACAACTAAGGAAAACTAGTTCTGTTTCAAAACGTATCAACAAATAAACAATGATAAGGCAAAAAGAGCTTCAGAAGTGACAGTTGAACATAATAACAAAAGGAAATTGCAGACACAATTTTTTATATATGGAAATGGAATGATGAACAAACACAGCAAAATTGATTGATTCACAAGGATATGAAACAGGTATGTTACTTAGTGTATTTCAATGTCAAATATCAAGCTCTAAACGCTTCTAAATTCATATTGAAAATAACTATTAATGACACATAAGGATATCGAAGTGCCGGTTTGTTCAATGGAAAATGTGATTAGGAAAGTAAGGACCCATTTACATCTGGTATTTCTTGTTTCCATTTCCACGGACAAAATTAGAAACATTATAAAAAAGAAAAAAAATTATTTCCATGAACTTGTCTGCAGCTACGTGCAATGACTAGCAGCTTGCAACAAAATTCAAATGGTGGTTCACTAATTATTGCATAGTTACATTGCATGCAATGGCGGCTGGGAGCAAGTCTTCAATCAATTATATTCAGTTGATCGGTAAAATATTTTCTGGAAGAGCAAATGGAAATACTGGGAAACTATTTTCTAGATAACTATTACCTCCGAAGCACACAAAGCTTATACTATCAAATGGAACTCAGAAACAATAGAGTCAAACGAACTTTAAAATAAGTGACACAGCCAAATTCACATATAAATGGTCTGATATCCGTCCAAGAGATGCATTGAAAACACAAACCCGAAACTATCTACATATATAGCATTGACCCAATACTAGCAATGAATCCCAAATTCAATCAAATCTTCCATTAAATAAACATGATTTCGAAATGTTAAAACAAAACATATTGAGTTATTATGTGAATTAACATACTACGCGCACAATAGAATCAGAAATTACCAGAACTTAAACTCAGGAAGCCGACGAATAAACGGCTTAAACTCATCGGAGCCTTTAGTAGGCAACAAAGGTCCTCCATCAGAAGGCTCTAGCTCAGGATCAACCAAAGGAGACAGAAACCCAATCAACAGATTCAGCATGTAAATTCCCAATCCATAAGACACAATGTAAAATCCTTGAAGATAAAAAACCCTTAAACCATATATGGACGCAATAACAAAAGTCCCAATCCACCTATAAGTAGAATGTGGCGTGGATTTATCCAAATAATGCTGAAATAGCTTCGAAAAATCTTGCCACCATTGCGGCGGCGCAGCAGCAGCAGTCGCAGAGGCACTGCTGCCTCCAGTTCCTTCCATTCAATTCACAATCTGTAAAACAAAAAAATAAAAAATAAACAAGCCTTCGAATATAAAAAAACTAAATCAAGCGTGTCAATGTCAAAACCCTAAATTACTCAAATTAAATTTAAATTAAATCATATACATACACGCATAATAATCGTATTAAGTTGAATAACAAGAAATTAAAGAAAAATAACAAGATCTAATAATCATGATGTAAATTTATGAAAAAGAATGAATAGGATAACGAAACAAAGTGAATACGGTGTCGTTTACATGATTTGAAAATCAAGATCTAGGGTTGAAAGAGTGAAAATTGAAGAATCGAAAAACCCTAACATTTGGGAAATGAAAATGGAAAATATGAGAATGAATTGGAAGGAAGAAGAAGAAGAGCTGACCTGCGAGGATGGATCGGAGGTGGAGAAGGAAGAGGATTGGAGGGTTAGCAGTATAGATCTACAACGAGATATGCGAATATTTGTGTGAGCGTTTTTTTTTATTTTTCTTCTTCCTTTTTTTATTTTTTATTATGAGATGTCGTTTTTATATTATCATGTGTTTTGTGATTGAGTTGCGTGCCGAGGCTTGAATTGAACGGCAGATCTTTCATCTGTCGTATATACGACTAATTGTTGCGACTTTTATTTTTACGACTAATTGTTGTGACTTTAATTCATTGCATTTTATTAGTTAATATGGCTCGTTTGTCCTCCTCAGTTTCACTCGGTTGGTAAGGACGATGCATAATATATGTAAGGTCCATGGTTCAAATTCAGGTCACCACCAAAATAAAAGTTAATATGTGTCGAAAATACAAGGGTATATCATCTATGATATGGAGGGAAGTCATATTAGATTGGGCTGCTTGAACTAATTTATGAGTGATCTCGTTTGCTTGCTTTCTCTTGAACTCGTTGATATGATACAACCAAACTCGATACTATCATATATGTGTGAATTTACGCAATCAACAACTCTTTTAAAATCAAGAGCTAAATCAACATTGTCGAACTAGAGATCTGACACTCATTTTAAAGTTGTATGTAACCCGACAACCTTCTCCACATCTATGTCACGCATTGTTGCGACTTAGTAAATATTGCTTTCATTTTTTATTTGGTAACAAATAACAAATACTAGTTCTTTTAAAAAAATCAAATAAATCATCAATTAAGTTTTAATTATTTTTTTCCTTTCGAAAAACTAGTGGTACGAGAAATAAGTCATTTTTTATATGAAAAAAAATTTAGTGTGAAGAGATGATGCCTTCGTTTAAGATAGATCAGCTAAAATCCAAGATTTTTTTGATTCAAGACCTATCTTTCTATCATTAGACAAAATATTTAGGTTTTGTTTGGGAGTTTTGAGAGAGAGGAGGGGAAAGAAAGGTTTTGGAGTGTGAGAAATATAAGGAAAAATTGATTTCATATTTTTTAAAAGAGTATTTTTTTAGAGAGTGATAAATTATTGATTTTGATTAATGAAATTTTAATTTTAAGAATATCATAACAAAATAGATTAAATTTGAATAATTCATATAAATTCTCCCAAATTCCCAAAACTCTCAACCAATACAATTTTTTAGTTTCACATCAGCATTCCGTTATAGAATTAACAACATTGACTAATTTTGATAAGGGAGATAAATTGTGAGGATTTTAAAATGATTTAATGAAATGTAGGGACTGTTCTTCAAAGGGGCACAAAATGTAAGGACTAAAAACATATTTAACTCTTTATATTTCGAAGAAAAATAAACCCTCTAGAACCCTCTCATCTCAATCTCCTATATTTCTTCCACTTGCTCCTTCTTTTTTTTTCCAGACTCTCTTATCCCTTTCCCTTCAAACTCACAGACAAAACCTTGGAGAATATTCCTTAAAAAAAACCTTGGAGAATATAATAAATACTAGGGAAAAAATTATCACGAAAGAGAGGAAAAAAGAATGAATATACAACTTACATCTCATAATTGAATTATTCTCAATTATACAAAGAGAGTTATACAAATGATAAATACTAGGGCAAGCAAGATGGAAAGGGAGTTGGTTACAACAAAATAAAATTGAAAAACATAAAAAAGAGAAATATGAGTAAAACCAACTCCCACAACACTAATTCTAACACCTTTTAAACACAATGAGAAAACTACAAAACTAAAAGATCCCTCGAGCTTGAATAGATATGTCATATAGGTCAAACTCAGAGGTAATGCAAGTAGTAGCGGGAGAGGTAACAGGTATGGTTAGAACACAAGTTATTTGCGTATTGGAGAAAATAAGAAGCATATGAATGAGAGAGTGGTAAAACTAAATTTTTAGATAACAACTCATCCTCAGAATTAAACTGTGAACCTGTCATGGATTGTGTACACAGAAGCTGACTTTGGGAACAAAGTGGACCTTCCTTGGGCAAACTAAAAAAACATCAGTTAGCATATGAGAGAAAGTAAGTGTATACCAACGTAGATGTAACTTTAAGAGATAATAACCATTCTTTAAACTCCATCATTTCAGCAACATCATCATTGATAAACAGCTTTGTATAGCAATAAGTGTTTAAAACACTTAGTGGGAAGCGTCCTGCTTTGACAAATAAAAAGCGAATCAGAGTTAGAAAATAAGTTACAGGCGAAGATGTAAGTAAGAATCAGAGTCATTAAGACAACTTAGACTATTCAATTAAAATAGACCTTCTTCTTTGAGTTTTGCATATGTCAACATAACTACCACAGGTCCAAACTCTTTCCTATCATTGTTAAACTTAAGGAACTTTCCAGCATAGTCCTCCCATAAAGTGCAGTTAATAGAAATGTCACTACACATTGAGACAGTTTGAATAAGATGAAAAATCAAACTTAGAATCACAAGTTTCAATGTGTAAAATTAGTAGCATATATACCTGAGATCTTTCATAGTGAAGTTAACTTGCAGTTTTTTTCCTATCCCTTCATTAAGTTGACAATAGCCCATGTCTTGAACAACCCCGATAACATCTAGTAAAAAAATTACGGGGATAAGATTATAGTAAACATAGATACTGACATTGACTTAGATTTGAAACTAAAGCTTAACTTACGGTAAAGGATATCTGGTTTCCACTTTCCTGCAACAATTTCAGCAAAAGGTTTGAACTTGATACGGTGATTAGGGATGTCATGTTCTTTGAGATACTCAGCAGTAGTCCCACCAGTCCACTTTAACTTGAACTTATGCTCAGAAGCTTTGAAAATCACATCATTGGGTAACACATGGAAGTTACAGAGCTTGTAGGTAGAATTTTCTTCAATGATCTTGTCATACATTGATTTGTATTCTGTTGGGATCATGACTTGAATATCATTTCCCTATTAAGAACAACAATAAAACAGTTATTGAATAAGTTATAATAATAAAAGTCATAACAAATTTTAAGATCTATATTACCTTAGCATCAACTATGACCATCTCTAAGTGCTCCTTCCCATCTTTCACAACTGTCCATTTGTCTTTGACTTTGACAACCAATTTCCAGAAGTCCTTTTTGTCATTAATATCACTTACAAATTGAACTGGTCTTTCCATATTCGCGCCTAAAGCCTAAAGATATAGACAGGAGGAAAACAATGAGATTTATTGTCCAACAATAACACTGTAAAGCCAACAAAGGACTAAAACATACAGGAAATCCAAGTAAAGTAAATCAGAAACCTACTTATTAAAGAACACACATCCAAACAACAGATAAAGAACATAACAAAGGAGTAACAAAACAACGAAGAAACTTATATGTAACCTTCAATCTAACAAAGTACACTTCAAAAGAACAGTGAAAATACACTTTTAAGTAAACATAACACTGTAAAGCCAACAAAAGACACTTTAAAAAACATAACAAAGGAGCATAAGATACTGGAAATCTAAATAAAATAAATCAGAAACCAACTTATTAAAGAACACACATCCAAACAACACATAAAGAACATGACAAAGGAGCAAAAAAACACTTTAAAAAACATAACAAAGGAGCATAACATACATGAAATGGAATATAAGAAAGAATACATGAATATAGAACAAACCACATGAACCTAAGTGTTAAATGTATGTATTAGAATAGAAACAATACATATTGAAAATATGAAAAAGTAATCATGAGCATTGATGTATGAGTATAGATTTGAGACCTAAAGAAGTTTGAGAGTTGAGAGAAAATGAAAGCATTTACCAGATAGAAGTTGAAAGTTGTTTTGTTTCTTTAGTGTAGAGGTTTGAACTTTGGAAAGTGTTTGTAGTGTTGGTATAAGATATGAGTGTTTGATATTGAGAAGTGTGATCTATTTGATTGATTGGGTCTTGGTCATGATAGGTGTCTACCAAAACCGTACTTTTCCTTTTTCATGTAAAAGACCATTTAGAGAGTTTAGTTGGCATTCTAAGTTGAGTTGTAATGGGTGTACAGGTGATTTAAGCCAAAGTAACTGAAACAACACCAAATTGTACTTAGATGACATCATAGTAGTTAGATGATGTAATTTAGTTATGAAAAGTGATTTTAAGTCTTCATTTGTCCTTAATTCCTTGACGTGGCAGTCAGCAAGCATGAGGTATAAAGGGATTTTCCACAACATATGATTTTCTTATATTAAGGGGGATGAATCTAACAAGCATAAATCGTGTTACACTTGATGTTGCGATAAGGCCATATTTGTTGATGCATTTGTGCTTGTTTCATGTGGATTGCGTATTGTATGATTGATTTTATTTTCTCCTTGATTGAGAAATCGAAATCATACTTAAAGAATTGCAAACTTAAAAGTCGTGCATTTTTTTATCACAAAATCGTTAGATATTAGATATTGGTTTTCATTTTTATTTTCACTAAGGAAAATTTCAACGCTCTATATCCCGATTTCTAGTTCAATCATGACTTAATTTCAAATTCGAGAAAATCTTACATAGACACAAATATAAATAAAAAATGGTTGGACACATTCACATAAATGGAGAAAAATAAATGCGAAAAAATTTAGTCACATCATTTAATTATTTTCTCTTTTAATTTTATCAACTTATGTACGTGCCTAACCACTTTTTATTTGTATTTATGACCAAATAAATATTTCTCTTCCAAATTGATACGGGGGCTTCTTTGAATTGCTAAACAAAAGTTACGTAAAGTTTTAGTATTTCGTTGCTTGAAGCAACTTTAAAAGAAAATTAACATGTCCCAATAGACGTGCAAGTAATTACAAAGCATTCCTCTTAATAATAGTAAAATTGTATTTAGGAAGTGAGCAATAAAAACAAAAAAAAAAAAGTTAAAATATTATTACCGGTGCTTAACTCCTTGTTTCCGATATTTTCCTCAAGAGAAAACAAACGATTTTAATTTTTTTCCTTATATTTGACCAAAGAGAAAATTCGTAACTTTTCAACGCAAACAAAAATGTCTCATCAAAAAAATAAAAACAATAAAAAAATGAACCTTTGTATTATTTAATTTAATAATTGTCATAGAACTTTAGAGTGGTCACAATAATTACGCGTAGGTTGAAAACGTACGAGAAATGAAATGAAAACGCGAACAGCCAATAAGAAGAACACAAAAGCGTACATGTGTAGGTCCCCTTCGTTCGATCCCGATTCTCCGATTCATGTGGCTCAGGAAAAAGAATTCAACACCAAATAAAACAAAAATTACACAGTACATAAAATCAACGGTTAGATCCATCCCACACCCGTGGGACCACTTTTCATCAACATCCAATCGTTGATTTCACCAGTAACACACTTCTCACTTTTCACTTTCTTTAAGCATTCTCTTGTTTTCTTTCTTCATTCACTTTACATAGTTCATTCTCAACTCTGTTTCACAATTACGATATTGTTTCCAAGGTAAATTGAATTTTTCTTTTCAATTTCCCGAATAATTTTCTTTGTTGTGTTCATTTTTGTATAACTTCAATTTTCTGCTAAGCATAGCATAGATTTGTTAATATCTACTGAATTCAATCACAATGAAAATTTTGATTTGAATTTCCATAAAACACAATTAACTAATGTGTATTTGATGATTTAGTTGTGATTTATGTGTTAGGTAGGTAAGATTAAGAATATGATTATGCTTTTTTTTTTGTTTGCATGTATATGTTAGGTAGTTGTGATCTGGTTTTAATTGTTTCTCTCTGCATCTGCATGTGATTGTTTTCTAATGGAGGCTAATTCATTCTCTTGAAAATTCAGGTTATGAATGAGTTGACTATTCTGTGAGGTCATAAAAGTGGTCTGTGTTGTTGTGGTGGTGGTAGTGGTTGTGGAGAGAAAAAAAGTGAGTGATGATGCCGGATGAGATTGCTGCTCGTGCATATCGCGATGGCGAGAGAGTGGATGCTGCAATGCATGGTTATAGTTATTTGTCACCATGGATGGCTCATTGGAAGCACACAAGTTACAAGCCAACGAAACAAAACACTGGTTTGAGTGTTGGTTGTGAGGTTAATGAATTGAAAGAAGAGAGTGATGCTCAGAAGCGTGATTCACTTGGTGGGTCGGACGTTGGATCAGATAGTTCTATGCATGTTGATGAGGAGGAGATTGGAAAATTGAAGAATGCAAACTTTGATTCCAAGTCGTTTCTTATATCACGTCTTTCTCAAAACAAAAATGGAAGACCGCCTTTGCAGAGAGAAGAGAAGAATGTTTTGCGCGAGGGAGATGGAAAATCTAGAAAAGAATCAAGCTTTGGAGGTGATAATGTTTTTATCAACAGAGGTGGGGATCACATGTTGCCATTAACATCTTCACAAGCTGCTCCTAAAATAGAAACTTTGATAAAAGAGTGTCGGTTATTGTCTCAAGGAGTGCCGATGAAATCCTTGGCTGCTGCTGACTTGAAGAACTTGGCTCTTTCAACGTCATTGCGGAACAACTTGGCAAAATCAGCTTCGGACATAGTGCCTACAAATGGACGTGACAAAGGAAAATCTGTGATGCCTCAACTCACAGGTGAATCGTGCTACAATTCAGCATCCCAAGAGCATTACACAAGCACTAAATATCACAGTTATTCTTCTCTCTGTGTCCCTGAGAAGCAGATGAATAGCTTGTTAGACTCTCAAAGACCTCCCCGTTCAAAATTGTTGCAAGGCAGTTTTCCTCGTTTCCCGCATAATCCAATAGCTGGTAATGATGACGATGGACTATATGCTGTTCGTAGTCAGCACCACAAGATTCAAAATTTAATTGCTAATCCAGACATTACAAACCAGACTGCACTCTTGGAGTCAACTAAACCACATTACGGTGTAAGCCCTTCGGCGCGAGGACCACATTCTGCTTATGGTGTGAAGGGTGCAAAAATTTATGCCAGTATAGATTCAGTAGAAGAATTATCACGAGGTCATCCCAATATTTCCCAGACAACACATCAGTTCTTTAGCGAATCAATGACACCTACCACAATTAAAGGAAATAATTTCAATGAGATTTTTGATTTATCTCCGACTCCATCCGCTAGTGACCGTACTGTGGAATGTCCGAAGCTGGAAACTCTAGGGAGCTCCAGAAAGAGTGAAGAAAACACAAATATCCACGATTTGAAATGTCCGACAAGCCCCGCGGATGAGTCATCTCCTGAACCCGACACTATGGACATTGATACTTTACATGAGAATAATCTTGCAGGTATATATGCACACAGTGAAAGGACATACCATATAATGATATCCTTAAAGCTCTGCATTATAGAAACTTTTTAGATATACTTAGTTTGATTAATACTTGCATAATGTTTAATATATTCCATAATTTCAGTTAAGTTTAATCGTAGTTTTATTGTTTGGAAAATGACATGGTCTGCAAGTTTGATGATGTTAATTTTGTTTTTTGGAACTGATGATGCTCCTTCCTGCCTGTTGCTGGTGAAGTTCCATTGCTATCTAATAAGGTAATTTTGCTCATGTTTGGTCTTGTTGATACCATGCATTTAATTTTCCACCCTCACCATTGCTTAAGCATTCATATGATTTTCATTATTATCTGGTTCTCGACACTTTATATATCATAATCTGGTTTTTGGGAAAAGTAAGAATTTCATTAACTTGTACATTCTTGTTAATTATGATGAGTGTTGTATGACACTACAGATTGTAGCTAATTTTAATGAAACCGTTTCCTGATACCAACTCTTTCGTTGTCGCACACACACACAGACACAATTAGTACTTTAATTTGACAACTCATCGACACTTTATATATCACCCCATATTAAATCCAATACTATTCTAAACTTTGAGCGGTAAACATGCATGGATGATCACAATTTAAATTTTGCAGTGCTCCAAGGATAGTCAAAACTCGTTCTCAACTCAAGGTGCAACAATTTCAGCTAGAGGAAAAAACCTGGAGAAGTCAGTGAATACAACACTACCAGATATAAATAAAAGGCCTCATGAGCTTCTCACTCTGGCAAGTCCCATGGTTGACAGGGAGACTAGTACATCAAGAACTCATAGCCTTGACGTTGAACAACTTTTTTCTCACGCAAACGGACATGCAAGGTCAAAATCTGGCAGTAGCTCTTTGGGATCAGATCCAAGTAGCAGATGGGTTAAACGACTCAAGTTATGCACGTTGGACTCTGGCCATGGTACCAAGAGTGAAAATATTGGAGAACCTTCACAGGTAAAATCAACAAATATTTTCAGCAAAATTATGAAAGAGAGCAAATCCAGTATGGAAGCCGAAACAGTATATCATGCTGAAGGAATAACTGTTCCAGATCCACCCCCAAAAGTATTATCAAACGACGAGTCCTCTTTTACTGAAGCGAAGGAAACTGTAGATATTACACTTTCACATCCTTGGATTCAGAGATGGAGTCATAATCGGGCTGCATGTCCCAAAAAGATGCATGAATCAGCGGAGAATCATGAACCAAAGTCTTCGAACAGTGTGAAAGAACAGTTTAAAAACAAGCAGTTTCCAAGCATTGCTGCCATGGCCCTGATGGGAAAGGCAATGAATTGTTTGAATCCATCTGAGCTTACGAAAAAGGGTCCTGTGATGGTTTGGAATACGAAGAGACTTTGAAGTTTTTGGCCATTGGTGATATGAAGTTTATGGTGGGGATTCATGGGATTAATTTGTGAGGAATCTATATGGCTGCATACTTTGTATGGGAAGTTACTTGGTGAATTGAGTACTGCCTGGGCCATATCCCACACCCTTGAATTCGTTGCTTAGCTTGCTCACCACTTTATCTCCTCAAATTTGGATTGATCAAAACCAAATGAGTAGAGCAGCATTTAAATAAAGATATTATGTATGTGAACTCGCCCGCTTTTTTTGCATATAGCATGTATATATACTTATGAAATAAATTGTCTTAATCCTAGATGGAAGAAAATTTCTGAAGAGGGATGGAATCATTGAACCTATTATGGTGCTGTTCGAGTCGTATTGCCAAGCTAAGCATATATTAACAGAGTTAATTGTAAGGTTTGATAGGAGTTTCATGTAAAGTTATGATCCTTTTGAGGTGGATTTTTCTATCATGAACAATAGCATATGCAGTTCAGCAACTTTCAAGGTCAAAGCACTTTCTATATTTATTAGGACTTGGATGCTCACCTACAATATAGTGGTGCAGCAAAATGTTGTGTGTAAAAAAGTGTCACCGAATGTGTCCTAGTTATAAACAAGTTGATTTGTTTGTATAAAATTGATTTGGTTAAATATGATTTTTAATTAAAACTACTCGTTTTTGTGATCGATCCACTTATATTATCCTTTTTCTCCATTTCTCAGTCCCACAGTGCCAACACCAACGATTTGTTGCTCGTTTTGAATTCGAAACACAGTGAATGTAACAGATACATAGTCACAGCCAAAAGTTATATATAAGTGTTTGTACCAAAACCAAACCATTTTTGTGGAGAAAAAAATAGTTATTATGGACTGTTGTACAATTATATTAGCTACTTATTATTAATGAGTTTAGTTTTTGTGGTGAATATTGAAAGAACTCATTAGACTAAAAAAGATTATGAGTCTACTTATAAAAGAGTAGTGATATTTGTACATCCAATTGATGACAACTTTGGTGACAACCTTGCTTTTCTCTCTTCTTATTGGCTAAAAACAATGGAGAGAGAAAAAGGAAGAGAGAAAATAAGAATGTCATGTGAGTATGAGAAAGAACATTGTCTAAAAATTGTCACAAAATGGTTGTACAAATATCATTTCTCCTTATAAAACCACACTAAGATCTTAAAAACATGGTCTGTAGTTTGTTTCCTAAAGAAGTATCATAGACCATCTCCAATGCATACTCTTACTAAAATCTGCTCTTCAAATCAGTTAACTGGAGGTAATCTAACTCTTCTCCATAATTTGGTTAATATGATTTCATTGAATTTTCTGGTTTGTCTCTACTGGTATTAATAAAATTTAGCTAATTAATGGACTTTTTTTCAAGTTACATTATATTTTATTTGTATGCCAAAAACTCGTTTCGTAGTTTATTAGGTAGCATCTAAATTTATGCTTTATTTTCTATTTTATATGATATGATATGGCTTACTCATTAGATCTTAAGCTTCAGAAGTATCAATATAGGTTAAATAGGCATAAACAAAATAGCTTAAACCAATTGCAAAATACTCCAAAAGCACCGAAAACAACTTGGTAGTTCACAAACAGCCTTCAATCATTTTATTTATGTGCATCTTGATTTTACATTAACGCTTTATTTATTCGTTCTATTTTTACATGTAGTGGGAGGGACCCTTCTACTCTGCGCGCGTACACACAAACACACACACATATATATATAAACAAAAAGGGGGTTTGGTTTCTCTATTGTACATGGTATTGCAACTGCTAGCCTTCTGTTCTCAAAGTAATCTTTGGAATGCTTAAGAAGCAAACCATGCTAGCCACTTATATGACAGTGCCGTCCTCTATTGTCGCTTTCTCCATTACAATTGTGATTCCTGATCGGATGTAAAATCCATCTTCTGGTCTATCTGCTTCTTGAACACCCTACAAACAAAGCATTTGAATGGTAATATATAAGATAGATGATACTTATGTTTGATGCTTCATTCATGATGATCTTACGCTAGAAAACCACCAACAAAATGGACTCAAATGTAAAAGAAATATAAGGTTAAGGGGGAGCCATGCTCACATCTTTGTTCATGATGATGACATCTTTCCCAATCCTGGCATTCTTGTCAATTATACATTTCCTTCAACAAAGACAACAAGTAACAAACATCAAATGAATGTTCAATATTCTACAGGTTATGGTATGCTAATTCTTTGTCATGATCATGACAGAGAGAATATTCAATATTCTGCAGCAAGATTACCTGATTTTGCTGTTACTTCCAATCCCAATAGGAACCTTTCCCTCTGCCAGCTCAGAAGCAATTTCGGATTCGGTTTGGTAATAATCTGCTCCCATCATTACAGTGTCCTGTAAAAGTTTGTTTTAAATGTTAGGAATATTATATTTCATATAGTGTTCTAGCCAAGCCTTAGGTTTTTATAAAAAAAATTCAGCAAATGCAATTTGAGCTGTGACGTCAAGGTTTTTGATGTCTCAGCGATCACTGCTATTGAGTCCGCATTAGCTGCAATAGATCTCGATTCTCCACAGTGTCAATAATTGCGATGCTACCGCAGTTTAAAACCTTTGTTCTATAGCGTTCTCGGCCAAGAAATTATGGTAGTTTACCTTGAGCTCAACACCGTAATCCAAACGTGAACGTTCACCCACAATGGAGTGTTGTACACTACATTCTCTCAGGAAACAACCATGTGAGATTATTGCATCCACAGTCTACAAAAGAGCAACTCAGACATGGTAAGCAAGACATCTAATGAAAACGAAGAGGTAATTTAAATAAAACTTTTGAAGATAGATGATCATAGTTATACCCTGCATTTATCAATCTTTGTTGGTGGTAAGAATCCTGGAGATGTGAAAATAGGTGTCTTAGGATCATAAAATTTGAACATTGGACTCTGCAAGAGTATATAACAAATAATGTTAGTTTTATGATAGGAAGAGAATTAAAATCAGAAATTTGTAATTAGTCAATATCTTGATTCTTGAACCTACCTCTTCAGTAAGAGCCATGTTAGCGTCGTAAAATGATTCTATTGTTCCAATGTCTTCCCAATAGTCTCCGAAAAAAAATGCCTGAAAAAAAAAGGCAAAACAAACATTCAAATTGTAGTGTTACCTCCACAAAGGAGTAATTATGAAAACACTTTAAAGGAGATAGTGTAATTTCTCTTACTTGGACATTGCATTCCTTAACAGATGCAGGAATGATTTCAGATCCAAAGTCGTTGGATGTGGGATACCTCCATTTTAGAAGCTTGAGTAAAACATCAGTCTTGAATACATAAACTCCCATAGATGCAATATATGGTGACCTTAATGCATCTTGGTTTGACAATCCAAAAAGAGAGGTATTTGCTTGCTGCAGAGAAGCATCAGAAACACATGACTATAGAGGCCAGAAAAGATAAATATATTATGATCAAATTAGGAAAAATACATTATGCGGTCCTTTGAGTTATTAACAATGTATTTTGTTAAGACGTTTACGCCGTTACCCTTTTAAATACATTTTGTTAAAAGAAAAGCAGAAGTGTTAGTTATCTTCATTACGTGACCAAAACAATGTATTTTGCTACTCCTACGTGAACATGTTCCCAAGAGGGAAGAGACTGAACTATTTTATTTGAACTTTCATAAATGTATAGGACTTACCATTGATTTAAGATCATCTGCCTTAGGTTTTTCCGTAAATTGGATGATGCGACCTCTGCTATCTACCTTGACTAATCCGTAATCCGATGCACGACTGAAAAACAGGCAATGGAAATGAAACTAAGATGAAACTGAATTTGAAGTTATGTATTTTGATCAAACAAAAAAACATATATATAAAAAAGGAAAAATTTAAAAGGTGACTGAACATAAAATACCTGTCACCAACAGCAGCACATGATACTGTAATATCTGCATTTCTATCAATATGACTCTGTTTATATGATACAAGATAATCAGAAAACACTGAAAATGAAATGGAGAACAAAAAAATAATCAAATATAAAACAAATCATTGAATACCTGCACAAGGTCCATGTAGTCCATTCTGTATAGATGATCACCAGCCAAGATTATTACATTCTCAATGTTAGTGTTTTTGGCATCCTCAAATACCCATGTAAATTGCCTCACAGCATCTGCTGTTCCTTGAAACCAATTTTTCCCAGCTTCTCCTGGCGTTTGAGTAGCCGCCAAAACCTATTGTGTGTTCGATTTCATGGTAGAAATATTAGAGTTGATATTTCCTCTATCATGACATTATTCATTTCGTTTCAAAACATTGGTCTGACTAGAAGTGATATAAAGCAGCTTTAACAATAAGTTGAATATTACATCAAACTTGCACTATAGTAAAATATATTATCATGTTATTCTTTTGACGCATACATTGTCATTTTATGTGAAGCGAATATCTCGAGTTTTGACGCAACAACTAGATTTGATGCATACCTCCACATATCCATCTCCAAAGTTGATGCCATTTCCAAAATAGGTGCGAGCAATGTGACGGTTTAAAGACGCAGAATTAAACTGTGTCAGTACAAATATTTTGTTTATGCCACTGTTGATACAGTTGCTCATTGGAATGTCTATAAGCCTATAGCACCCACCGACAGGTACCTGAAAAATGTAAACAATATCATTACATAACGAAACAGCTCCAAAATTGATGCTTGTTTAGTCAACAGAGACAATGATTTACTCACAGCAGGTGTAGCAGCTCTTTTGGTAAGAGGAAAAAGGTGAACACCAGGACCTCCTCCCAATACAATGGAAGCAACATTTTTTGGGTCAGCTTTTCTTCTGATAAACGATGGAACCTGAAAGGTCTGAAGTTGACACCCACAATAAGAACAGAAGAATCATTTAAAAAATAATAACGTAAGAAATTTAGCTACATAATATTAATCTTCGGGTCATGTTGATCAACACCATAAGGGTTAAAATAGTTTTTTAAATTGCTGCAACAGCAATTGCAGTCGCAATATAAAAGATTTTGAAGCCTCTGCGGCTACACCGCGACAGCAGTTATCTATAGTTGTCTGCATTTTTCTATAGTACGGATGATCGCAGTGTAACTACAACGGCAATAAACAATGGTAGAAAATGGATCCCAAGATTTTAAATTGTGGGCCACAACCAAAATTGTGGCCGCAATATAAAGGATTTTGAGGTCTCCCCATCAGAATCACAACTGCAATTTTGACTGCTCTTTCCAAGACTTTTCCACAATACAAAAGTTCAGTGTAATGACACCTATGATCGTAATTCAAAACCATGACGGACCCCTAGACATGATTCAGCTTACCTTGGTCTCAGTGGCATCATTTGATGTAAGAACAGCAGAAACAACCCCAGGTTTGGCCTTCTTAACCCTCTCTTTGGTTCTCAAACTTATTCCCAACTGATTAAGAATCCAGGGACTGTAATTCACACCTCCTTTGATTCTCTGACCAAGAAAGCCATCATCTTGATGAAAAATACTGTCTTTCCTCAAATTTGCTATATGGTTATTGGCCTTAAAGTTCACACAAGTAGACATCATTGTGATGATTTCAGTGCTAAGAGAAATGCCTCAAATTCAAGTCCTTGTAAAGAGCCAAACTCAAAGAATTCTACTTTGATGTTCAAACTGTAAGCAAACAAAGTGAAGTATACATTACATAAAAATAAAAATATGATACACCAGTAAAAAAACGGTTGTAACAGAAATTCATAGTGATACTAAAATATAATATTAATGAAGTAATGAATTGAAAGAAAATCTTACTTTGAGTAACCTCAGAATGAAGTAGGAATATGTAAAGCAACACCAAGAAAGCTGAAGAAAATAATTTATTAATGAAACTACAATAAATTTAAGCTGAGCACATTAGAGTATAAATTACTTATACTAATACTAGTACATATGTTATAAAAAAATGTGCTAACTTGATCAGAGTGAGATTTAGATTATTGGAAATGGTAACTGAAGGGTGAGAATTTGAGTGTGAAATGTGATCTAAGAGTGAGTTGAATGTTGTACTACTAGGTGATTTTATTGGCTTGTGAGCCAGAGCCTTCACGAGAGTGATGGGAAAAATCTTATGGTTTTGGTATATCAATTTCCAAAAACTATAGCCAAGACAAGAATATAAAACGATGTAATAATGTGGATTTATACTATAGTCTATAATATCATTTCTCACGGTCCATGTTTCTAGGTTCCTCTTATACACGGAGAGTCGTTGAGGAACATACACCTGTATACTTCAGGCACGGGTAGTGTTTGTTTTTCTCGATCGTATTTTTTTTTTAAATATTTAAAGAAAAGATCTCGTTAGTGAGTAGTGTTATGGAGCACTCTCTAAACCTTTTAAATTAAGAAAATATTCTTAAAAGAAAATCAAACATTTTAATTTTAAATATTTTGGATATGTAAATTTTCGTAAAAACTTACCTTAAGAGTGTACCGAGAATACCTAGTAGCATGATACTCTCTCGGTCTTACAATATGCGTCATCTTTCTTAATTTTTTTTTGTCTCAAAGTATTTTTCCCTTTTACAATATCAATGTAATATTTATTAATTTTTTCAACTAACATACACTTATTTATTACATTTTAATTATCTATAATTATTTCACTAACTATAATTAATAAAAATGTTTAATGAAGATTACATATTTTACCATTAAAATTAATATTATTAATTATTTCCGTAATAACCATAAAAAACTCAAATATGACATCAATTGTGAGATAGAGGGAATATTATATTTTTGAATGATATTTTTTCATAACCACGAGGTCGAATTTCATAACCACGTACTTCAAGGTCTTGAATCAGTTATACTCCTTATAAATTGATTATTTAAATTTATCTAACCACATAAGATTGTTTGAAACCATTTTTGAAAACATGTGAAAATAACTTATGAACACTTAAGTAAATTGTTTTTAACTCTTTTTCATAAGCTCTAAAAAATATATTATAATTTATATTAGTGTGATTATATTTTACTTTCCTTTTTTTGGTACAAATTTTACTTTTTATTATAGAAGCTACAATATTAATAGACATTGAAAAATGTTAACATATATCCTGCACATATTTTTTTTTTAAGAAATAAAATGATATATTAGAACTAAAATCGGACTATCTTCAAGGCACAAGATGTACCATTAAAGACATCCGAAGATTACACCAAGTATTCAGAAAAAATAAGCGAAAACAAATTAGCCAATTCCCGCACAAGAGAATGGGTTTTGGCACCACATATAAAAGCTATAATGAAAAGATACAGCATGAGCTTTAAACCACCAGAAAGAAAGAAGTTTAACATTTTCCAAAAGCTTCATCGCTGGATTTTCCTTATTGCAAAATAACATGTCATTCCTTTCCTTCCAAATTGCCCAAGAGCAAGCAAACCAAATCAAATGCATAAAAGAAGTACGAGATTTACCAAAGCCAGCAACAGAACCAAATTGGTGAAAATGATCCACAATGTAGCTGGATCAGGAAACCATCTCCAAGAATCCGCAATATCAACCTGTAACACAACATTAGACAGAATATTCCTACACTCCTCTACTAACACCTCCTCCCAAGCCCAGAGTCTCCTACGCCACCTCCAAGCGTCCCCTCCCTCATACCACCCCCAAGCAAACATTTGAGCTACAGTCGTCATTTTATTTTCTGATAACTCAAACAAACGGTGAAATCGAACGCTCAAAGATACCTCACCAACCCACCTATCCAGCCAAAAAAGAGAATTAAGTTATTAGGAAACCAACTACCCGACACCAAACCATCTCCATCACGAATGCCAACTACCGTCCTCCACCAAACTGACCTATCCCGGCCACCAACATCCAAGCGCCCACCAACAAGGCCGTATCTCGCGGCCAAAAGTCTATACCATAAACCTTCCGTATCCTTCAGCAAACAACCATTTTCCTAACAACGCTAAATTGAACTCTCTAATTCTCCTTACCCCCAAACCACCAACCTCCTTATCCACACAAATGGACCCCCAGTCAATCCAGGCAATTTTCCTATTATCCTCACACCCACCCAAAAAAAAAAAACGAATTAAAAGAGATTCAATAGAGGCGATGATACCTGAGGGAGCTTTGAAGAAGGAAATAGCATAGACAGAAAGCGAAGTCAGGACAAACTTAAGGAGAACAAGGTGTCCACCAAAAAAAAGATGTCTACTTTTCCACCCGGACAGGCGAGACTTGATACGGTTAACCACAGGGTCCCAAAAATTCAACCGACGACAATCCCCCCCCCACTGGGAGACCCAAATACAAAACAGGTAAACAACCAACTTTACAATTTAGAACTACCGCAGCTTCAAGTAACCAGGACTGAGAAACATTAACACCAACAAGCTCACTTTTATGGAAGTTTACTTTAAAACCGGACATTGCAGCGAAGAGATGAAGAACGACACGCATTGCCCTAACATTGGCCCAACTTTTTTTCCCCCAAAATGAGAGTATCATCAGCAAATTGGAGATGAGAAATGGAAAGGACCCTTTCCTTACCAGCTTTGTAACCTGTGAACAAATTATTAGAGATTGAAGACTCCATCATAACATGGAATCCCTCTGCCGCCAACAAAAACAAGAAGGGTGAAAGTGGATCCCCCTGCCAAAGGCCTCTAGCCAAGGGAAATTCATTCGTGGGACTCCCATTAACTAACACTGAGGCTGAAGCCGTAGTGGTACACTCCCTCATCCATTTCCTCCAAAGAGTCGGAAAAGCCATTTTCTCCATTACATCTTCCAAATATTTCCAATCCACTGAATCATATACCTTCTCAAAATCAACCTTAAACAACAATAAATCCATGTTACATTTTTTGCTTCATCTACCACCTCAGTTGCAACCAGAATACCATCAAGAATGTGTCTTCCTTTAATAAAAGTAGATTGGGTATCCGAAATTACACTACCAATAACAGACCTCAACCAATTAGCCAAAAGCTTAGCCAACACCTTATACAAGCTACCCACCAAAGAAATGGGGCGAAAATCATTCACACTCTGAGGTGAATCTTTTTTAGGAATGAGGGTAATAAACGTGTTGTTAATACCTTTCAAAAGCTTGCCATTCCGATGAAAATCAGTCACAAAATACATAAGGTCTTCCTTCATGTCTAACCAGAACTCCTTGATAAAACCAAAATTCACACCATCCGCCCTGGGACATTTGTAACTATCACAGTCCCACACCGCATTCTTAAGTTCCTCCATGCTGAGAGGCTTTGTTATAGCTGCCCCTTCTCTAATAGATAACGTTCGAAAATTCAAGTCAGTGGCTCGAGGGCGCACCACTACTGGAGCCTTAAAGTGATTCGAAAAGTGTGTAAACACCGCCGACCTAACATTATTGACACCTTCCACCAGAACACCACCTACCTCAATAGAAGAAATAATATTGGTCCGCCGCCGACAAGACATAGTATCGTGGAAATATTTTGAATTAGCATCCCCTTCGTGTAACCAATTCAGTCGCGACTGTTGCCAACTAATACTGGAATCAATACGATATAAAGAGTGTAATTCGGTGGTAAGGCCGTGTAACTCCTCCACTTCATCTTCCCCAAGAACCGAGACCTCCCCTTTTTCATCCAACATCGAAATGCGATCCTTCACTTGAGATATTTTTCCTGGAATATTAGTAGTATGTGTTGAATGCCATTCCTTTAGAGCCACATTGATTAATTTAAACTTTTCCTTCATAATATAACCACCCCATCCTTCCACCGCCATTTAGAGCTAACAAAACTCGTATAACCAGGAACATCAGCCCAACACTTCAACATACGGAAGGGTCGGGGACCCCAATTTTGCTCATCAACAGAAAGAATTATAGTACAATGATCGGATAAGCCACGTAACTGAGCTGACTAAAGACAATTAGGCCATCTTAAACACCAACTTTCAGATAAAAGGAAGCGATCGATGCGACTCATGGAATGACCGTCACCGCGATACCAGGTAAAATGACGACCAATTAGAGGAAGGTCGACTAAATCATTTACATCGATAAATTTGTTGAAAGAAGGAACATCAGATGCTCTATGCAAAACACCGACACTCCGCCTTTCCTCCACCCCCGAACAACATTAAAATCACCGCAGACACAAACAAGGTGACCAACATAAGCCACCAATCTGGCAGATAAATTCTCCCACAAAACACTTTGGCTCCCCACATCACACAAAGCGTACACATTAAACAACACAAATTCCTCATTAGAATGCAAAAACCGACCACCCACCGCCAACACATGATTAAAAGAAAAGGAAAAAGCGATGTCAACCTCCTCTCTGTCCCACAAAGTGAGTAAACCACCAGATGCTCCAACCGACAATCTGAAAGAAAAAGCCATATGAGGGACTCCCCCATAGCGTAGAACAAATAAAATCATCAACCTTGGCAAGCTTAGTTTCCTAGATACATAAAATAGACGACTTTTTTTCTCCCACTAACTTCCTCACCTCTCTTCTTTTTTCAAACCCACCTAGCCCCCGAACATTCCAAGATACAATCTTCATCAAAACCACCCTCTCCCCTACCGCACCAACCTCACTGCCCCTCCTTCAACTCTTCCCTCACCTAAGCCGTCCTCCCACCTACACCTCTACCTCTCCTCCTCCCTCTAGATAACACACTAAACATGTTTGCATTATCCTCATTACATTTCACACCAATCACCTTCCCAAACCCCC
>Ga0228711_1001134_pt1 | contig 37935 bp, 13 predicted proteins | sample MedpolnodulmetaG_2_FD_177996 | JGI IMG/M metagenome (GOLD analysis project Ga0228711, IMG submission 177996) | Root nodule microbial communities from Medicago polymorpha collected in Santa Monica, California, United States - brown nodules | ecosystem: Host-associated > Plants > Roots > Nodule...
GTTAATTTTTGCAAAAAAAAAAAAAAAAATCATGTTAGTATGGCAACATGTACAATATGACAAAATAATGAAAAACACGGTCCTTAAAAGCATAATTCAATTGGTAAAGATATTGTATATAATTATAATATGCAGGGATCGGGTCGCAGTTCGAACCTGGATTCCCACTTGTTCATTTTATGGGTGAATTTCTAATCACTAGATTACTTGACAAAAAAAACATGCATCAGAAACGTTACAACAAACAACAACAATTATTTTTCCAAAAAGTGACAAAGTTTCGGTCTTAGTAAACAACTAATTTTCTTCTGTGTTAAATGGAATGACATAAAGAGTAAAAAATTTAGATCCTTCTAGTAAACTAGTCATGACGACAACATTTAATGTTGTTCTAATAAATTAACAAATAAAACCTTTTTAGAAATCTATCAAACCTTGGTGAGCGCATGTTTTATTAATTAAATAAAAATAAAAACTAAATTAATATATCATTAATTTTTATTAAAACAATTATGAATATTGGATAAATCACACTAAATTCATTTTATTTTGGAGTCATTCATTTCAACCACAAACAACAACACACACTATATGCACGAACCACCAATATATCTTACGAAGAATATATATATATATATATATATATATATATATCATTCTTCATGTATTAAATATGAATTTTGGACTCATCAATTTCAACTGCAAATAACATCATGAACTCTATGCACGGAACAACTAATATATCTTGCAAATAATACATATTTTTATCATTCTTCATATAGTAAATATAAATCTATAATTCTTGCGTATCACGTGAGAATAAATATTATACATGTTAGAATTACAAAGTGAATACAAATTTTAACCCCTCTTGCATTTATGAGATATATAATTATTATTTACTAAATAACTTTTTTTTTTATAAATAATCGCATAAAATTTTCTAACGTTTTACTCCTCTGTATTTTATTATACGTCACTTTGCAAAAAAATCTTTGTGTTTTATTATAACTCACTTTACAATACCAATGAATCATGAATTTTTCTTTTCCTATCATTCCCTTTACCACTTATTACTCTATCTTCTTTCAATTATTTTAATCTTTTTTTCCATGTCATTAATAAGGGATAATTTTATCCCCATAAGCATGACTCAGTTGTCAAGCATTATGCAATGTTATATGCAGGGGTTGGGGTTCGAACTGAGGACATCCAATTTATTCATATTAAAAAATGAATTCTAGCCACTATGTTGTTTGGAAAAAGAAAAAAAAAAGGAGATAATTTTGTAAAATCACTTATAATTTCTCTCTGAAATACAAAATTAACTACATTCCTTAATATGTGTGAAAATGTCAAAACAATCGACGACCTTATTTTTTTTCTTCTACTTTTGGCAAAAGTGCGTAAAACAAAATATTCTTTTGTGAACATATATTACCAAAAAAATATTGTGTCTCCTTTATATATTTACATACACATGTACTATATGTAGGGATGTTCAAAACTGAACCAATCCAATAGAAAAACCGCAAATCGAACCAATTCAAATCGAAACCGCAAAAAACCGCATTTGGTTCGAATGTATTCAGATCACTTCTTTACTCAACCACATGGTTTGGTTCGGTTTGCGGTTATAATTTTACCAACCAAACCAAACCAAACCGCAATATAAGAAAAACACTAATTAAATATATATCACATATACCAATACTCATAGAAACTCAATGAAAACTTTAATAAAATAACATTTTTTTTCTCTTGTTAAGTTTCTACTTTGCTTTTTCTTTCAAAAGTGTATTTATGTGCTACTTGTTAATTTAGTCTTTTGTATTTCTTACAAAATTGGGTTACTTTTTGTCCATGTTTTGATTTGGTCTATGCAGTTGAGAACATTGTTATATGATAATAAAATTATAATGTTGGATAAAATTTAAAACATTACTGAAAAATATGTTGTGTTTTACCTATTTAATTTGATTTTAACGTTGGAAACAAAAAATTTATTGTTTAAAAAAAACCGCACCAACCGATCCAATCCAAACCGCATTGATTTGGTTTGATTCGGATTTTATTTTAAAAGTCAACCGAACCAAACCAAACCGCACCGCGAACACCCTTAACTATATGTATGAATTATTATTAAAACAAATTACCTCAGAAAAAATTTATTAAAAAACTAGTGCCCTCATGTATGGTGCCAAGTGGCAGATCCAAAGACTTTTTGAAGTAGGGGCAAAAAAAATGTATACAATATAATCATAGAGAACCTGAATCAAACCCGTATGTGGGTAGATGGAGACCTCAAAGGGGGTTTAAACATGTTGATCACTTCAGAGGCTTGTTGGATTCGATGGAGCATTGTCATGTCACTTGGAGGCCGTACGAGCACCGACGAGACGTGACGCCTTTTCAGGACGTGTGCTGGTACTCCGAATGGATCATGGCTAGGAAACAAAAGATGGTGCGTCACTTGCCCGAGTGGGTTCTGAGGAAGTACGGATATGTTTAGACCGTTCCCCGACCTCCTACTACGATTATGCCTCTTGCCCCACCAGATGTGGTTGTTGCCTTCTTAGAGTTTGCTCTGCATGTCGTTGCCCAACAGCAGAGTGGTGACCAGGTCCCGGACGACGAGCCTTGGAAGCATTCAGATAGGTACATTCGGTGGTTCTACCGTGTATCACATCCTCTTATTGTCAACCCTGCTCCAGAGCCTGACATTGTCATGTCGAGACATGTCTACCAGGTAGGGGTGAGCACAAATGTATCAACCGACCGAAACCTGCACTACCCGTAGTCAAAGTTGGTGCAATGGGCAGGTTAATTCGGTTGTTCGGATCTTCGGGTGAGTAAGATTGACTTTGAACAGTTATACGTGGTCGAACGCGGTTTTGGAAATTTCTATCTCTCGGTAACCGATTTCGACCGAAGATGATGTAAATAATGTGATCTCTACTTGCTCCTGTCTTATCACTTACTGAAAAGTCATTTCATTTATGTACACGTTGTTTTGAACACAAGGCTCAAGCCAAATTAAGACTCTATCTCTTCCAGGTCTTTCAAAGTAGCTGCTATTACTTACCAACATTTTTATTTATCATTAATAAAGTATAATGATTGTCACACCACTACATCACGTGACTTTTGCTTTTAGTGGTGTTGATAAAGCCAATCATAATAAAGGGTAAGCGACTTTCAGTTTTTATATTTTTATATACTCTCCATTTGGTTAATAATAATCTATCTATCTATTTCTTTCAAAAAAATAATCTATCTATCTATTAAATAACAACCATAACCCAAGTCCAGAAAGATATGCTAAAATAAGACATTCTTGCAATGCAGATCCATTCTTGCTCACTGTGGCTGCGTCTTTACTTCATTATAATAATCTCAAATTTGGATATGGTTGTATTACTTCTTTGTGAAACCTCTATTATCTGAATCTAAAAATGGTTCAACGTGCATATGGTAGAAATTCTGATTCATGTTCATTGCTTTCTCTTTTCTGTTCCTCTTTTTTGCCCTTTTTGATGTTCATAACCGATCCAACCGACCCGTGCTACCTGTCCAACCGACCAATCCGAGACCCGTTAAAACCGAGTCCATATGCGATCGAATTTGGGTCCTATGTTGGTGTCTTCGGTTTCATATGATATGCCGTTTTCGGGCCCGAATCCGCCCGAACCCATCTGATGCTCTACCCTACTACCAGGATATTCTTGTTGACCAGGACTGGGCCAGACATCCTCCCGATCCATTGCAGGTCATTAGCAGCTTGAGAGACAGAGTGGAGCATGCGATGTAGATTCCATAGGTGGTTTCAAATCCACTCTTCTTTAGAATTTTGGAGGGCCTCCGGACCAAGTATAGTGTGTTTGACCATCAAAAGTTTCCACGAAGGAGGTCTAGGAGTCATAGTCCACACGAGCAGCAGTAGTTTCTTATTTTATGACTTGTTATTTTATGACTTTTTGGATATTTGTAGTATTTTCCTGACATTTTGGTTGTACTATATTTACATTTGCTCGGTTGCACTTATTTATGACATTTCTGTTAATTTTCGTTAAAATTGTGTTTCTAAATTATGATTGTTAATTTTCGTTAAAATTGTGTTTCTAAATTATGATTGAAAGAATGCATGTTCTCTAAATTATGAGTTTTGGTTGAATGAATGAATGGTTGTACCTATGTATGAACGAACAAAGGAACGAATATAAACAGGGAACAGGACAGTAGCTACTGCCTGTCTGTTCTGGTGCGCACAGAACGAATGTGAGTTAACTTACGCTAGTGTTAACACTAGCATGACTTAAGTCACGCTGTGTGACTTAACTCACATGGTTGTTTGCACTAGCGTAACTTAAGTTACGTAAGGGTAAAAATGGAATTTCACTTGGGAATGAGCAAAAACGTTTGGGTAAAGAGCAGTTCTCTCATTTGTATTGTCTTTGGTTGGGCTTTAAGTTAGGTCTTTAGTCTTTAAGCCCATTAGGATTACTATGCATTATCAATCCTATATATAGTGTCTTTGACATACTATCCAAATGAATCAAATGTTATTTTATTTTTTTTAGTTTATTTATATTTCTTTGTTATTTACTTTTTATTGCTTTGATTCTTTTTATTTTCATTAAAGATGTTCCAGCTTCCTAACACTATCACTGGTATCAAAAAACCAATCCTTTCCCATATGGATGATCCAAACAGGGCCGGCCCATAGCCCGTCAAATTTACTTTTTATTGCTTTGTTTCTTTTTATTTTCATTAAAGATGTTCTAGCTTCCTCATACTATCACTGGTATCAAAAAATCAATCCTTTCCCATATGGATGGTCCAAACAGGGCCGACCCATAGCCCATCGAGGCTGGGCTATGGCATTGGGCCTCGAGTTTTTAGGGGCCCAAAACATTTTTTTTTTATAATATGTAATGCAATTAATTAATATTTATATAACGTTAATGCGTATTTATTTCAAATAAATCGTCTTGCTTCAGCGGCACAATGATAGAATTTGTGGTTGTGGGTTTGACTCTCATCAAAGTTTTTTTTATTATTTCCTTTTTATAGTGCCTTATTTAGTTTTTTTGGGCCCAAAATTTAATTTTTTTTGTCGGCCCTTAAAAACTAAAAAAGGGCCAACCAATTTGTTAAGGAGTACTGCTCTTTACCCAAACTGTTTTGCTCGTTCGTAAAGTAAATGTCTAAATTGCTCCTGTGTGAGTTAACTCATGCTACGTGCTATTTATGATTATGTATTCAAATTATTTTATTTACTTTATTCTAAATTATTTTATTAACTTTATTCTAAATTATGTTATTTACTATTTGTTCACTTTATTCTAAATTATTTATTTGCTATATTCTAATTTATTTATGCACTTGAAATAAATTCGAAATTAGAAAATAAATTCGATTTTATTCTAATTCAATATTTATTCTAATTTTTTTATTCATTAAATACAAAATTAGAAAATTCTCCTCGATTTTATTTATTCAATGTTTATTTATTCAATACATAATCATAAACATAAAATAAATGCAAATATAAATACAAATAAAAAACAAAATTAATAAATATAACAACTCTCATTTTATTAATATCATTCAAACATTACAATAAGCAAAACATATATTTTATTTGAATTCACTAATCTACTTAATATCTTTTTACCCTCTTGGGGTACAAAGTTATTTTTACCCTTTTCGGTATATAGCAATAGCTCTTGGGGAAAATAGTGATCCGTCCTGTTGGGGAAAAAGATATCAAAATCCTTTGAGGTAAATTTAAATTTGGTTCCTTTTATAACCCCATGATGATTCTTTTTTTTACCCACGGTAAAAAGATTTTGGGAGTAAAAGAAAGCAAACCTAATTTTACCTCAAGGATGATGCTTTTTTCCCCAACCCGACGGACTACTACTTCCCCAAAAGCTACTACTATTTGCCTAAAGGGGTATAAAGATTCTAGAGACTATAGAAGCAAAAAAGAAGAAGAGAAAGAGGGGGAGAGAATGGGAGGAGATAATGTGAGGAAAAGAGGAAGTTTGTGGGGGTATTTATAGGTGGTTTAAAGTAGCATAGCACTTAATGAGGTCAAAAAACGTGAAAAAACTTTATAAAAAAAACGTGTAAAAACCATTAAAATGTATTGACCACCGTCCAAAAAACGTGTGTTCTTGAGCTGTAACCACCGGCCAACTAGCGCGAGTTAACTCGTGCAGAGGCTCAGTGGTGCGTGACTTAAGTCACACTGAGCTATAAGGTGTGTGAGTTAAGTCACGCACACTAGCGTGACTTAAGTCACGTAAGGGCATTTTGGACATTTAGTTTGGGAATGAGCAGACTTCTTTGTTAAGACGGCCTTGGGTTCAAACAAGTAGACAATTTCCAAATTCTTGTTCTCGTGGATCTCCACATCGTCTTGGTTGACCTAGGCAGTTCTAATGACATTATTTATTCAGACTTGTTTTAAACACTCTGCTTAGAAGTAAGCACCACCCTCTGCTTAAAAGGTACTCTTACTTGTTCATACAGGAACACACATTAAAAATAATATTTAATTTGCTAGTTTGAAAGATTATTGTTTGTGTCATATAACATGTTTTGGTTTTATTTGATAGAATATGGATTTAGTGAAAGATGCATGTGTGACCCCTTCATTTAAGCTGGGATTATTGTCACCCTCATGACTATGCACATTTCTACTTTGATGTCCTTGTCTGTTATTTCTAGCTTTTCCTCTTTGATTTTTGTGTTTCCAAAAGTTTGAGGAAATTTGTATTGAGAAACCTCATTTTGTTCCTTTCACAATTTACGTTCTGATCGGTGATGCAAATCACATTATTGTGGATTGATGTTTGCTGAGTCTGATATGTTTTGCTGTCATGTTGTTTTGGTGAAGATTGTGGCTGGTTGGATGGATTTCGCCGCGATTTATTTTGTTAAGTTCTTTGGTTACAGTATTTGAAGAGCATGAGATAGTGTAGCTTCTTTTTTCTGCTCGTGTGGTGCGTGGACTGGTTTTTATCTTAAAATTGTTGTCTGTTATGCTGATTATTTTTAGATTGAGTGAATGGTGATATATTCACTTTTGCTATGAGCAGCTTTAAAACTTATAACTGTATTATTGATGGAAATGTGCATCCTGAAAAGCTCTATTGAGAGTTTTTTTCATTGGATGCGTTCGTGGATAATTGAATTTGAACCAAATCTATCTTGGTAATTTGAATGATGGGCAAGAGGTTCTTTTTTTTTTTCTTTCATCGGATACATATACGAGGTTTGTTTTTTCTTTCTAATATGTGATTTCTATTACAGTCTTTCAAGAAAAAGGTAATGCTCTGTTGAGGTTTTAAAGTGTTAGTAGCTTTGCATTTTCCTTTTATGAAAGACACATCTTTGTATTTTCATGGAAGAAATGTCTTAGCCATTGCCTATATGTTCTTTTCTCAAGAATTTTTACAATGATTAACAAGTGCAAGTTTCTGACATCTGAACATATTTTCGTAGGAATGTCTTGCATCAGAACGTATTTTGTGCTACTTGAGTTTTTCCCGAAGTATGCTATTATTTATATATGTTCTGAAAATTTTATAAAGGTAGAGATCTATACACTGTCATTCTAATATCTAAAGCACACTTTATTGTTCTATGAACTACAATTAGTGAAAATTAGAGCAAAAAGTTCACTGTGCTATGTTTTACTGCCCAATGATGGACAAATAGACTATTGAGTAGCTACATGGTTTTGTTCATAGCCTGACCTGCACCATTGACTCTTCATTCTCTCTTTCTCTCTCTCTCTCGGTCTCCCTCGGTCTCTTTTATACATATATATACACACACATATTTATTTATTTATTTATTTTAGATGGTGCACAAAGGCTGTAAACAAAACCATTGTCAAAAACTGCAGATGATATATACATAGCTATGAGATCTGAGGGCTCTGCATGACATAAGCTTTATGAGTGGTTTCTTCCTATTGTGTATTTGTTGTTACTGAATAAGCTTTAATGCAAATTTAGCTATTCCACAACAAGTTTGACTTTGTGGATATGTCAATCCTTTTGGGAACAGAAATGTGGGATAATTCTCACCTCTATAATCGATGTTTGTTAAACAGTTAACTTAATCCCGCTTGTTTTATTGAGAACTATGATGTTGTGCAGTCAACTTGCATAGTTTCCCTACTTAAAAATGTTTTACTGCATGTTTCACAGTATGCGAAATGTATGTTTTATTGGAAGCACAATTTTCACAACCTTGATGATATGATTGGACCAGTTGACTCACTTGGGTTGGCTTTGTGGTGTTGACTTGGGACCTTGGAGTGTGCTCCTCTCAAGGTCTCCGGTCCGATTCTCTCTGGTGCCAATTTCGGTGGGTTAGTTTAGCTTCCTTAAAAAAAAAAAAATTGATTGGGTCAGTTTTACTCCCCCTTATGAAAAATAAAAGTTGCACCTTCTCAGTTATTGCTTACTGCTCCCTAACTCTTCTAACCACACTAAGCTTTGTCCAAAACCTTCTTTCTAATTTCTGAATGTAGTACTTCAACTCTTCTTTCTGCTATTTTTGAAATTAAAAAGGTTCCCAATTTGGTTTACGATTTAATGTATGGTTTCCTATTTATGTCTATTTTGTTGCAGATTGGTTTATGAAACTCCATAGTTTTTGGAATGGCTCAAATTACATGTTCTTTGTTTATATTCTCCACGTTATATATACACGACACAACATTGTTATCCTTTGCTCTGCAGGATTTCCGGTGGTGCTGATTGATTGGAAACCGTAAGGAACAGTTCCATTGCAAACTAATTATATTTAAGGTATAGGGTGCTTTGTACGAGAAGTAGAAACTCAAAAGAATACCTTTATTGACATTATTGTTTTGCATACTTCGTTATGTAACAGTTTGGGACCAGCCCATGTTAGGCTTTTTTTTCTTCTTCAAATGGTAATGTTATTCATTGCTTGTGGAATGCTAGAGTTAAGTTTGGTTATGTAAAGTGGTAGAAAGGTGAGCATGGTCAAATTTCCAGAGGTAGAAGGAATAGGTCCAAAAAGATGGTTGGTTGACCACAAAAAAAGAAGATCCAGAAAGATGGTTTTCTGAAAGAGTGTTAGCTGATATAAATCAAGTTCAACAAGAATTGTTCCATGAAATAAATTGTTGCTTATTTCCACACTTATAAGCATAGGAACGGATGAGAAGTAGAGACTGAAAAGAGTACATTTTAGTCCAATGTTTGCCACACTAATAACTGTCGGATTTGGTTATAAGTGTTCTAGAAGAACATCATACTTGCATAATCTTGTATGATATACAATTAAATTCGTAACCTCTCCTTTATAAAAGTGGTATGTAATCTTATTTGATCAATGCAGTGTATGTGTTGCAAGCAAGTTGTTTGCTTGCAACACATACATTGCATTGATCAAATAAGAATAGATACTGCTTTTATAACGGAGAGGTTACGAATTCAATTGTATATGATACAAGATTATGCAAGTATGATGTTCTACTAGGAGAGGTTAGGAAATTGGCTTAGGCTGTCAAGATTATGCAACACTTAATAACTAACTCTTACAACTTACATATGCATGTCAAAAGTTCACAAGAAACAAAGGATACTGTATTTAGCATCAAAGTTTTCTTGTTAAAATATCATTTCTCAAATATTAGTAATTGAGTGAAGAAATGGAGATAATTCTTGCTTCTCTTAGTTACTGCCATCCTGATTTACTTAAAACAATCAACAACAAAATAAAACCAATCTCATGTCCATCTTCAACGTTTTAGCAATTTAAGATTTAGCAGTGCAAACAGAATCTTAGTCACAAGATTGAGGAATATTACAGGGACCTGATTTTATGATTAAAGCAGCTGCCAGCAACTTACACACCCCAGTGTTCACTTTTCGCACTCCTCACTCTTGTGTTTGCTTAAAACGATTACATATTTAATCATTTTTCTAATTAAAAAAATACCACAAAAACATTGTCATCAGCAATTGCCTTGGTGCTTTCTAGCACCTGATTTTAAATCTAATATTGAGGTCCAATACAGTGACTGTTAATCACAAGCAAAATAATTTAGGCAAAGGGGACATTATTGGTAAACTTCTGAAGAATGAAGTTGGCAATGCCCAACTCTATATCCATAAACTAAGGCAAAATAAAACCAGAAATACCTAACTAACTCTAGTACTTTACAATACATTGGTATGTTTACATTATCCTGTGAAGACTTTCCATTCATCCCTCTAAAAATATATTCATGTCTGTTGAGTTTTTGTGATACGTAAGGGAGAGATGATATGGTAGATACAATGATCTAAAGCAACTAACATTTTAAAAAATCTGTACTCTTGTGATGGTGATACGTAGCAGAAAAGCTGCGATTAATTTGCAGATCCGCAGAGTATTTACAGCAACTGATGTTATGATGTGATTAACCATAACGAGTCACAACATTTGATGTAGGGTAATGAAGTAGCAAGCCTGGATGCGCCTATTTTGAAACTAGAACATTAGAGTTCAGAAATTCAAGACGGTTTTTGGTTAAAGTAATTTTTTCTTCGGCTTCTGTTGCTTTTTCTCGCACTGCACGGACCACCTCTTCCGGGGCTTTCTCTACAAACTGCAGAAAGTGTTAGACAATGGTTAATTGGCACAGATTACTTTTGTACACAAATTCCAGAAGAAAACCACATAGACTGTTCTAGTATAATGCAAAAATATAGACAGGAAACATGCAATAACAAACATCTTTCTCACTATTAAAGTTAGTAATCGGAGAGTATGAGAAAAGGTGACAAAAATAATGTAGAGAGAGTTTGAGTCTAATCTGAACTATATTTCTGAACAGATTGAGAATGAAGCCATGTTTCTTGTGTTTATAAAGGTTAAGACAAAAGTGATTTTAGATAATAATTGATCTGAACTCTGAATAACTTAGTTTAGGGAAAATCTTATGAATTGTCTGTCTTGGTTAGCAGGTCATGGACTCCTATATACAGTAGATACCGTGTGGCTTTTGGAAGGCAAGCAATAAAAGTAGTAGCCCTAAGCTTTTTGAGGTCTCCACGAAGTGCTCATGTCTATGTGTTTCTTGTTCTTTTCTACGTAACGACCTTAGGTTTCTATCATCATACTGGTGTCACGGGTACTAACATGCTCGTTTGCCCCCTCCATCCCTAATTCTATGGTCTCCCCTCCTTTGGCCTCTCTTCCTTTTTGAAGAACGGTCTTCATTGCTCTCTTTTACTGATTGAAATGTGACCTCCAGAACTTCAATAGGTATACTAGTTCACATCAGAATCTTTAACGTTAGGTTTTATATTACCTTCCTAAATGTAGTATTCGAATATCTTAAAGATACACCTGGTATCTTTCCTCTTATTCTGTTTAATATGCCAATAGAAATCCCATTTTAAAATATTCTCAATTAGACCAACGACGCACCTTTTCAAGGCAAACAACAAGTACCTTGCAAGCGGTGCATTGAAATGGGTTCACAAACTGATTTTAATACTTAAAAAGCATATATGGAGGACCATGGAACAAAACTGTTTGTTCAGGTCTATATAGTGCAGAAGGTAAGAAATATATTATTTCATACTTTTGGAGAATTGAGTTTAGCTATCATTCCATCATACTCCTTCTGCATCTTCACAAGGCGCTTTGATAGACGTTGAACTTCTGCAGAAATATCAACCATATCGGCCAAAGGGAGATATGCCTCTAGTCCTTCCCCAGCCACAAGATGAACTGATTGATCAGCATTTCCTGAAGGATATTACATGACATCCACCAAATAAATGACTCAGTGACCAGTTAACAATTGACATGAGAAACGCATAAAACGGAAACGTCATTTCACTCTTAACCCATGGAGTACAAAGTGCAGTCGAAAGCATACCTGGGGAAGAATTCATGAAATGCAGATTTTGTAGATCCAGCCGAGAGAGAAGTGCTAAAACCTCTTTTTCTTCCTGAAGAAGCACAAGAGTAAAAGGATAAGAGAAAGTCAAAGACTTCCATCACAAGGGTCACAGTTCCTGTACGGCTTAGAAATCAATTGACGCCTCTAATAATGGGGCAGGTAGTGTTATTTGCAGCGAGATGAAAAGCGAAAAATAACAAGAATATTTTGCAGGTTTATATTTGAAAAAGAAAAAATCATACTGGGGTTTAAAACTTGCAATTAAAAGAAAGGAGGGATAATTAGTTCTTCTCTTGATGATCAAGGGCCTGAGAAATGAGGAGTAAACCACACTTACAGCAATATATTCAATAACTTCATTGCTTGCAACCACGGATGCTGATATTCGTTTCGCAGGCTCAACGGAATATTCTGCCCGAATATTTCTGATAGCTCTAACCTGAGACATTAAAAAATAAGCTGTCATGGTCCCATAACACCAATACATTAAATAATGTTAAAAAGTTGTGTAAATGGGACGAGAGAAGAAAATAAGGACATAAACACACCAAAGTTTGCAAATTTTCAAACTTTTTTACAGAGCTGGTACACCTTGAAAGTTTGGTCTCTGGCCAAGGTGATACAATAAGGGCATGCTTCCGGTTAGGGAGTGCCTGTTGACAAAACAAAGAAATTGAAACTTTGAAAAACTTGCATTATATTTTTCAAGTTATATAGGGTTTTAGGTAAGAAAGAAGGGAGTATAAAGAATCCAAGGCTTTGCATTATGATTGGTTTGATATTATGATGCAAAAGAGCACAAGCAAACCCTTATTTATATTAATATTAGACTCGTAATAATCCTAATCAAATAAAGAAAATAATAACCAACTCTTATTAGATGATCTAAACTATTGTAAGATAAGATCAAGATATTCTTTCTATGATCACACACAAATAAACACTGAATTTGAAGGAATATTGAGATAAACTTAGATTTGTCTTGGATTTTCGGTTGGCACTGCTTTAGGTGCATAAATGGTTTTATCTAACAAGGTTCAAACTCCCATAATTTGCACTGAAATTTAATTTCTTTCATTTATAATAATGGGGGTAACAGGGTTCAACCTCTAGACCATATGGTCATTCTTAGAATTTGGGTTGGGCCTAACTCAACCTTACAAAACCGGCTTGTAAGATGAGGATTGCCCCCACTTATAAACATATGTTCAGGCCATCAGTCATCCAATGTGGGACTCTTAACAGTCATAAAGGCCTTGATAGTATATAATGATTCATGAACAACCAATCCAAAAACTCAGGGTATTAAGTGAAGTCATGTGAATGGTTTTATATCTAAAGCATTCACAAATCAAAGGAAAACAGGCATTCAAAAGCATGGACAATACTAAAGTGAGGGCACACAAATGAATTGTGTCATTGTGTGACCAATGGAGAAAAAAACACTGTCAGAGGATGCGCTGCCGGAGAAAAACCCAGGTTTCTACCCTAGTGAAGGTACAGTAACAAAGTAGAAAGGATCACAAAGAGACCCTATTGATCTGTTGGTACGGTAACTATCACCGCATAGGGTGGTTTTATAGAATCCCTATTGATCTGCTGGTGCTGTACTATATAGACCATGTCATATTTACCTGCCATAGCTCCTCGGTTACAAATGGCATGAAAGGATGCAGCACTTTGAGTATGTTCTCAAAAGTATACAATAAAACAGCCTGTGCCATTAAAGCAGCAGAGTTGCCACCATTGCCAGAGTTGTAAAGCCGCCCTTTGCTAGCCTCAATGTACCTTAAGGGCAGAGAGTGGAAAAGATTTAGAGAGTATTACTCACAATGAAGGCAAAGAAAGCCCTACAAAGTAACATACCAATCAGCAAAGTCGGCCCAAAAGAAATCATATGTTTCTCTTCCCACTTCTCCAAAGAAAAATTTGTCATAGTTTGCAGTAGCAGATTCAATAAGCAAGTGAAGTTTTGAAAGCTGAAAAGAGGAAGTAAAATTATCACACAGATGTCCAAATAGTGACATAAAAAAATGTTATAACAAAATTTCCTTACCACCCAACGCTCTGGTAAAGGAAGATTAAGTACAGAGTCTTCAGTGTCAAACTGAGAACAGTAAATTGGAAGTATTAGTTGAGAGAAAAGGTAGATTAGTATTAGCTAAACAGATGTTGAACTAAAATGAACAGAAGAAGCAGCATTAAACTATTAACTAAATTTTCCATGTTAAAGTGACAATAACACATTAAATTGAAAGTAAAAGTACTATAATAAAGTCCAACAGATCCAAACTTTAGACTATGCTAGTATTTACAAGGTGTTATGCAACACTAGAATTGGGATATAATTGGGTGTTTGACGTCTGATTATTAATAACTTTTTCTGTTACTTTCTGTTTTGTACTTTAGTCGAGAGAAGTATCCCTTATCCTCCGTTCTCTGTAATTATGCTTTCCTTTCATCTTAATGAATTGTCTTTTATCAAAAGAAAAACAACAACAACCAAGCCTTATCCCACTAAGTTTGGTCAGCTACATGGATCAAATTACCATAATGTTCTATCATAAACCATATTGGGATCCAACTCATTAATCTAAGTCTTTCCTAATAGTTTCTCTTATAGTTTTTCTAGGTCTTCCTCTACCTCTTTTGATATGACTCTCCATCTGATCTACTCTTCTACTACAGCATCTACAGGTCTTCTCTCTACATGCCCAAACGACCTAAGCCTATTTTCTACCATCTTTTCTCTAATGGTGCTACCCCAACTCTCTCTCTCTAATGGTGTCATTCCTAATCCTATCGCGTCTAGTCTTACCACTCATCCAATGCAACATCCTCATCTTTTCTTTATCAAAAGAAAAGAATAAAAAAAATTATGTAACAAGAAATTCTTCAAGAAACGAGATCTTTACAAAGAGTTAATATGTCATCCTTGCAAACATGTGTTATTAAAAAACAGAGAAAAAAATTAACAATCTATCTTTTGGATGCTAAGATTGGATCTAACCTTATACGAGAGTATATTCTCCCAAGCAGATACATCATTCTCCTTAGGCAAGTTCTGTAATACAAATTTGCCAGCGTTCCACAATTTGTTTGTGAAGGCCTTGTTGGAGGTCAACCGCTCAGTGGACAAATTAAGGTCCTGAATTGAAGAGAGAAAAACCATCACATCACTGTCTTCAATAATGTAATCAACTTCCTCATTGGATAAAAAAAGAACCAATTTTTTGAACACGGTAAAAGAAACCTGGCCAGCTGTTCCTAAAGCTACTGTGAATCGCAAAGCATCTGTCCCAAAATCTTTGATGGTATCAAGGGGGTCAATTACATTTCCCAATGTTTTGGACATTTTTCTCCCCTGAAAATAATAAAGTCGTTACATAGTGAGCCCAAAGACAAGGCATAAATTTGAAACAGGGGACAGTTACTGAGTAAAATTGAAAAAAGAAAGATTTGATGCACCAACAGCATATAGAAGTTTAAACCATCACCATTCTTCACATAAAATGAAGCAGTCAAGCTAACACCATGATAATTTCAAAATGCACAAAAAAAGTGAAGTCACCTGTGAATCCTTGATGAGTCCATGCAAATAAATATAAGAAAATGGAACTTTCCCAGTGAATTCAATCCCCATCATCACCATTCTTGCCACCCAAAAGAACAATATGTCATGCCTGTCAAAAGATAAAACTCAGCATAAGTTGGAAGAATATTCACAAAGAATGGATTAGAATATGAAATAATTTTAAATGAAACCAATACTTAAACAAGGTTACGATAGATAAATACAAACATGACCTACAAAAGCAATTGCATTCGTTATTCACACGGACGGAACAAATGGTAGAGTAGTTGCCTTCTCGTAGAAATAAATGTATGAACTATACTTTGTATTTTTATGAACAATACTTAATAATAGATTGAATATATTTTATTTACAAAAACATTAACGTCAATTCTTCATTATGTGTATAAAACCCTAGAAAATGAACTCTGTGCGCTCATAAGAGAGAAAAACCTTTGGAAACAAAAATAAAAAATGAAAACAAATTAATATTTTTGTAATCATAATGAAAAGTGATTAACTAAAATTAAAACTGAAAACAAATCAAACACCCCATCCTAAACTAGATTTCAATTACATTTTACATATGATAAACTTACTAATGGCACCCCAAACCAACTGTGTATACACTGACAATCCAAGTAATCACATACCCGGTTTCAAGCATTGTAGTTGGATAGAACGTCTTAAAATCCTCTGAAGACAAATCTGGCCATCCAAGCGTACTAAAAGGCCACAGCGCGCTGATAAAATATGTAAGAATTAGTTGATCCATACAACTAACAGGAGTAAAAGAATGCGCCGTGATTACTGACATTAGGTTTACGAATCTCTTCATTACATATAAATTTTTAGAAAAAGATCAATTGCATTATATGATTTGCTAAAAAAAATTATACATAGTATTTTTAACGAAAGATTTGGGCAACATGTATTTAGAAAGCCAATCGAAAACATTTTTAAAAGATTAAACAATCTTTAATGTGAATGAAATAACAAGCTATGGTAGAGCACTTTCAAAAAAAAAGCTATGGTAGAGCTTGTAAAGAGACAACATATAGGGAAATTTATGTCATGACATCTATTAGAAATAGAAGAAAGAACTGACTTTAAAAGAGATGGCTCTAATAACTTCAATTACCTTGCCTGTGTCATTTACTCATTAGATGGGTTAGATATACAATTACATGTATTGAAAAGGTAAAAAAAAGATAGATAGAACGATTATGGAGCACAAACAGAACAATGTGTAAAAGAAAAACATGTCGATATAGCTAGCATAAGACACAACAGCTCTTGTAGTATATATTTAATATTCCGTGCTTTATACTCAGTCCATACTCGTACACTATATATATTGCTAAATGCTCAATGTATCCCTAAATTATCTGCTGAGTGTGCCATTCTTAGATCGTAAACAACAAGCACAGGTTAGAAAAAACGTACATTAACAAATACTACTTAGTCTTATTACATCATTGTCATTTCTACTGTTTTACAAGAAAATGCTAATATAGTACATTTCAAATAAAGAAATATATCTACTATAAAATACCTTGAAAACCAAGTGTCAAGAACATCAGGATCCTGATATATTTCTACATCTTTTCCATATTTCTTGTGAGCTTTTTCAAGTGCTTCATCAGTGTTCCTAGCAACTATATAGTCCTCTTCTTTGTCTTTTCCATCAATGTACCAAACAGGTATCCGGTGTCCCCACCATAGTTGTCTGCTAATACACCAATCCTTAATGTTGGAAAGCCAATGGTTGTAAATCTGTATGACCATAAAGTTTATAAGGGAAGGGTATGGCATAATCTAAAATTTTATACCATCAACAAAATAATGCCAGAAAAGTAATTTTACTGGACATTATTTTCTGATGCATAAATGTAGAAGAATTTAATACAGATAGACTAGTCCTTATTATTACTACTTTCCTATGATAGAACTACACCACGAATCTTTCCTGGAAAAGATCTGTTTAAGGAAACAGAATAATAACTGTGATGTAAACCACCAGTGATATATTGAGTAAGTGAAAAGTCCGGAGAGAAGAACAGAAGCAAGTAGGAGAAATATAAATAAATAGAATCATCGAGAAAATAGATCCCCAACAAGCATGGTTAGACAGTTTGTATCAAATCCATGACCCATGATTCCATTGATAATTTTAGATTTGTCACATCACAATGAAAACCTTGGTAGGGAAATCTAGAGAGAAGTGGGAATGGGAAAATTACAGAAGAGAGGACAAACCTTCTCAAATCTTTCGGGAATTATTGTCAATTCTCCTTTTTCAACTGCTTGAAGAGCTTTCTCAGCAAGAGGCTCCATACTTACAAACCACTGTTTACTAACAAGTGGCTCTATTACCTAATTGTAAAATGAAGAAAACGTCCAAGTGGGAGATTCAAATCAGTGACAGAATATAATACCAATTCATAATTCTAAAACTTAACTAAGAAAAATGTTGTCTCACTTCTCCACCACGCTGAGATCTGGGAACTCGTAAAGTGTGTGGTTCCTTTTTCACACCTAACCCTGTCTCCTCAAGCTCCGCCCACATTTTTTTTCTGACTTCAAATCGATCAAGACCACTGATATTGGATTTGGAGATTAGCTTCATGTAATAGTCATAAGAATTTTGTAAAATCTTCAACAGCTAAATAAAAAATTCCTACAAATACCTGTACAAGCCAGCAACTTCATTTAATGTGCCGTCCTTATTCATCACATTAAGTATTGGAAGACCAAGCTTTCGAGCAAGTAGATAGTCATTATGATCATGTCCTGGACTAATTTTTAAAACTCCAGTTCCAAACTCTTTATCAACATACTGTGACACACAACACCAATCAATATTAACTAACGGCGTGAAACTTACATTAACATTGTCAAATAACTTCTGCAAAATCACTAGAACAATATATGAAGGAATACAGTAAAATAAATCCTTTAACACCTATGATAAAATGGCTCAAGGGCTGAACATCACAGCAAGACTTAGAAAACAACTCAAACAGATTAATTTATGAATAAACCATCAATTTAGTCCCTAAACTATCATCGTCTCTCAAATTTAGTCCCTAAACTATATAAATATAATTAGTTCTTAGACTATATGAAATTGGTTGATCTAGTCCTTAAAGTATATCAAAATCCGACAATTTAGTCCTAACATCTTAATGGCAGAGACTAAATTGACAGATACTTTAGGGACTACTTAATATAGTTACATAGTTTAGGGACTAAACTGAAGTGTGGGCGATAGTTTAGGGTCTCAATTGATGGGTTGTTCTAATTTTCAAGTACACAGCTGTTATTAAGAAACTACCAAGAGAACATGAAATCCGTGTAAATGTGTATTCAAGGCGCACTACAGTAATAACTAAAATATACATCAGTTGAATAAACTGGAACATTTATACCTTGTCAGAAATAATAGGAACATGGCGTCCAAATGTCAGAGGCACAATTGCCATCTGACCAATATACTTTGAATAACGTTCATCCTACAATTCAGTGAAGAATACAAGATATTAGGCATCCTTTCAACAAAAACAGTTTATTTTATTCAAAGTAATTATATATGCAAACTAATTCAATAACATTTAATTAACATCTGTAGACAAACACACACACAATCGAATGTTAAAAATAAATGGTCAAAATATATATCATACAACGGCTTATGCTAGAACTTCAATACGATTAATTCCAAAGAAATTAGTAATTGCAATTTTTTTAGGGCTGTTCTAGCTATAAGAGAAATTCTGGAGAAATACATTTGTTGGTTTGGCGAATCGCATTCATTTGTGGAATCAGTCAGTATACTAAAACTTAATACTCAAAAAAAAAAAACGATAAAAATAACAGGAAATATTATGCTGGGGAGTACTGAAAATATAACGATGTAAATGTTTACATGTTTCCTTTTATGTTTGTTTCTTATGGAGGGCTGGGCAATATAAATGTTTAATTATGTTTCACGTGCTGTGTTAGCAGGCCAAGTGAATGGATTTCAATTACCAACGGAAACACGATCTAATTTTCATTTCATGTGTATCAAATTCTATTCAAAGGCACAACACCTTAAGAAAACAAGTATTCTATCCTACCTGTGGATTAACTGCCAATGCCACATCACCAAATAGAGTCTCTGGACGTGTCGTAGCCACAGTCAGCCAATCGTCCCTATAAAATGAGTAATATTAATTGAAAACCACAGGTAACAACCTTACAAAGAAACAAAAGATTTTTCTAAAGAAAGAAAATATGGCAAATCTACATAAGTAATCAAATTCAAAGTGAAAGATGATAACACCAGTTAAGTCATCTATATTATGTTGAGAATTCAGATTTTCAATTCACGCACTCTCATGGAAGGATCAACAGATACCACATTGGAAAAAATTTCTGGAGACGGCGATCGGTGGCTGACAGTAGCGACAAAGGCCGGATGAGACAGGAAGAACTCTTATGAGATTCAATGATCCCAAATTTTCGAGAACATGGCAGCGGAGTAGTGACAGGACAGAACAGGATGAACATAACAAAGAATGTAGAATACAAGGGGGGGTAAATACTTTAAATTAAAAGAGCAGCCCAGCCACTTTGCACATCAAACAACAAAACTTCCCGTGTAAAATAAAAATAGCTAAATGCTTAGGAATATTAACATCCAAAATTCAGGCAATGGAGGCAACGTAAAAAAGGTTGGACAACATAAATCACAAGTCATGATTCCAAGTTAAGCAAATTCAGCTCTACGGTAAAGGAAAAATCTGTCCCTTCAAACAAAATAACAGAAAGTTCATTTCAATGTTGATCAAATTAATTAAATGGGTTTGTCTAACATGTGCAACATTGCACATGTTATAGCAACTAAAAGTAGCACCTTTTTAATTGAAAACCAACAATTATTTATTAAAAAGTTATGTTTAATATAAAATACACAAGTTCCAATACAAACTTACTATTTTTAACTTTTTAACATGTGAAAAATTTCACATGATAGAAAAATCCTAATTGAATATTTAACATATAAATAAAAATCTAATCAAAATTTCTACCCAAAAAAGATAGATAATCAAAACTTGAGCTTAAAGGTTGCTTCAGATGATATGCTTCTACAAAAAAATACATAGAAACACTGAATAATTTTGAGCACATCCACTATGTACCTTGAACCTCCAGCAACGCGATATCTAATATGATACATATATCCAGATTCTTCTGAATACTCAACTTCCTATGCATAAAAGAAAAGGCTCAATAAAAATATCCAAAATTATATGAATTAAGTAGTAACAAGAGTACAATCAAAACGAAAAAACTGCTTACCAAGTCAGAAACAGCAGTCTGTAGAGTTGGTGACCAGTTTACCATATAAGAACCTGAAGTAAAAGGAAGCCAAAGTGTTACATACACCACTATATAATATGAAGTATGAATATAACATCTGTGTCTGTGCAAAATTCAACATTTATCTCTTCCATTTTTTGGGTTACTCTGTTTTATTTTCACTGACTCTGCTATTTTCCTATATTTTGTCCTCTTAGTTCAAACAGTGATTTTTCCCCCAGTCCTTTGACTCCTCTCTAATAATAGCAAGATCAGGAGTGTATTTTTATACTATGTTTGTTGCTTTTAATAATTTGCAGTTACTTGAGCTTAATGGCTACTTAATTTCAAGTGAACTTATGTCATGAGGCTTTTGGCACTGTCTTCAAATTTATGAAATATCATATTTTTCATGAATTTTATTTATTACAGTTTGTTTGTAGTTTATTGTTCTAGATATGTTTTTAGTACTAGTAAAACCAAAAATAAAAACAAACAACCAAAAATTATATGTTTCCTGCTATGCTTATTGCTTACTACATCCAACATAACTGCAAGCAAACACTACCGCAGCGTTATTATTGCCCTTAGCTCCTTAAAGCAAAACTTGCATTGCGGAGCAGTTTTCATATTGGACTCGGCAAAATCCGCTACACAGTAGCATTATAGCGCTGTTATTTTCGCTACTTAACACTGATCAAATGTCGGTATCAACACTCAGCTTAAAGCTCTTCAAACATATTGGGGAGGCAACGCCATGTTCACAAAATTGCGCCATGAAATTGGTTCTCCTTCGAGTAATATCTCTTCATACCCATCATTCAAATGGGTTTGTAGAAAGGAAACATAGTCCACAAATTGCAACCACTATAAATTCTTCCATGTAATTGAGAATAATTAAATTCCAAAGATTATCTCCACCCTTCTTCTAACTCAGCAATAGGAATACATTAAAAAAACAAAACATATCAAGGCACAGACTCATGGGCATGCCCATTAAGTACATCAAATACCAAGGTAAATATATACCGACTCAGAGTCAACCCTTGGCTCTAACCAATGGTTATAGGAAAGTCATTTTCACGCACTAGCTGATGGCTTGCCACTGATACCCTTTACAGATCAAATATATGTTATATCATATGAACAGAAACTCCTTTATTAACTAGAGCTTTCCACGTGACTCCTTGTAAAAAATTGACTAAGCATAGCTACAAACTCCATCCAAGATTTCAAAAGTTTCGGGCAATATGGAAGTGTATAACAAAGTGTAATGCAAAATAAATATATACCATAGTGGAAGTATGTAACATCAGCTTATACCTTGATAAATCAAGCCTTTCTCATGAAGCCTAACAAATGCCTCGACAACAGCTTCTGCAGAAATTACAAACCATCAGTATATGTTACACAAATAAAGGCTAACACGCAACCATACTGGATTTAAATTAATGAGATAAATTCAGATGCATGTAGTAGATAATGGAAAATAATAAGAATAGCATACAAAAAAGTTTAAAAAAATGCACCAATTATATTCACTATCTCATTTGCATCACCATAACTTTTCAACTATGTGCCCAAAAGCTCTCCTAGCAAGGTAAAGTTCCAATTAGTAGAAAACTATCTTACGACTTAGCTGTTCATCAAGGGTGAAGTGCTCTCTAGACCAATCACACGAAGCACCAAGTCTCTTGATCTGATTTGTGATAGTTCCACCGTACCTGAATAAAGTAGAGAAAAATCATGGGAGGAGGAGAGAAGTTAAGAAAATGACATTGAAGAATTTGCACCCCTATAAATAGTTATTTAATCATTGGCAACATCTATGATCTGAAGATGCAGAATACTCAAGTCATCACTCATCTAAACTAAAAAATAATGTAAGCAAATCTACAAAAAGTTCAATAAAATTTCCAATTTTCCTTTGTCATTAGGTCATGGCACATTCCTCTAAACTGTATGACATTGGGTTATATGGATTTTGGAGAAAGTATTATATATTTGGGCTAAAATGGGAATCAAAGGACCGCTTTCACAGAGGCCTCTCAAGTCTCAGCCTCTATCATTTATCTTCTTTATAGATTTATAAATCTAAGTTTTTACACCATTCCAGATTCTAATCTCTTGTGATTTAAATTTTTAACATAAATAATAGGAGTAAGAGTAAGCTTCAACCCTTCTACTTTTCCCGGTTATAAGAAGGGTGGTCCATTGGCTGTGGAAAAACAAAAAAGTAGATTGCAGGAAGATAAACAAGGATGCGAAGACATACTTTTCTTTCCACTGCCAAACTTTTCTTGTGAATTCATCTCTACCTATTTCAACCCTTTTGATTCCTTCAGAAGCTAGCATTCTTTCAACGACCAACTGGTAGAAGGAGACCAAATTTAAGAGTGGATAACTAATATCTTCAACTAAAAAGATATAAAGAGAAAATGCAAGAAGCGTAGAATTCTCAGTAACAAAAAGGAAACTGCATAATAATGAACTCAAAAGCCATTTGCCACACCCAAAAGCTAAAGCTCGTAGGTAAAGACACGTGAATGGTTTTTATATTATATTTCTAACATGTCCAACTGTGCAAAAGCCCTTAGACTTGAAGCACTAACAAAGCACATGCTTGCTGTCTTGACTATGCCACTCTCTCTTACTGCATTTTGTGATGCAAAAATTGGGCTGCTGATCCAAATGATAGAAAATCTACCTCTGGTGCAGTCATCTAGCTTGGTCCCAGTTTTCTTCTAGGTGTCCAAATAAATTCTGGTGGCTAGGTCAAATACTGAAGATGAATACAGGAGTTTGGCAGCTGCCACTGCTGATTTACTATGGATTCAGACCTTATTTTAAGAACATTCAGTGCCCTTTCCTCACTCCAAGACTGTATTGTAACAATCAGAGTGTTGTTTATCTGTGTCCCTTAATCCAGTACTACATGCTATTAGGTTTTTTTGTATTACTATTGGGCCTAACTCATCCTTACAAATCCGGCTGGTAAGGTGAGGAAAGCCCCCACTTATAAACACATGATCAGATCTCTCATCCAATGTGGGACTCTATAACACACACCCCTCACGCCATAGACTAGACATCTGGAGCATGACCAGAGTGACCTGGTAGCGGAAACCTGATGTGGGAAGCCAAACAACAGATCTTTCCTAGAGATATGACCTGTGTATGTAGTGTTTATAAAGCTTGGGGACTAAATCCACCCCTTCACACCCAACACAATGAAGGTGTTGGAAGCTGGAATGAAGGCAATCCAAATGCCGCAATTAGACGGCTAGGGACAGGCCGCAATTAGACGGCTAGGGACAGACCGCAATGAAGGTGGAATTTCCAACATATGCATGCACAATCCACCAACTTAACATGAACTAATGCACAATGATTGTACAGCATGTTCTAGCCCAGGATCAACGGGCTTACTCTCTAACATAGCCTGTCTCCTACCATATTTCTAGAGCTCAGGGACAAACTCAATGTGCATGAACTACCTAATGTTTCTCACCCTCTTTGAGCTTATGCAGGGGTGTGTGAGAATTCTTCTTGAATAGATTATATGTAATAGTTGCTGATTCTGCAGGTTTAACTAACTTAGAAAGTTAGTTGCAGTCAGCACAGATTAAGATCACTAAGTGTAGGCTAAGGTCGGCAATATATTGCTGGTAATTGGTTTCCTCTCAATAAGTAATGATAATTGATATAGTATTGGGTTTTTGAAATTGACAAACCTGCGTTGCAATACCAGCATGATCAGTCCCAGGAAGCCAAAGTGTTGGTCTTCCCTTCATGCGATTGTACCTAACCATAATATCCTGGATGAAAAGCATGATAATAAATAAAAACATGTCTTAGTAACATGAAATTTCAACAAAAATGTTAACATCTCAATAGCAATTAATAAATCACATTATTGATGCTTCATACAAGACAGACAACATCATTATGCAGACAAACAGACAGAAAGGAACATAAGCTAAGTAAGGAAGATCTCTTTTATTTTCCCAACGCAATACCAAACGGACTTATTCACATAAATAACAAGCAGCTAACCTCATAATTTCATGACTTTAGAAAAATCACATCAAACAGTTTAAGATGCCCCAGAACAAAATCCATTGTTACAATTATCTTTGGAAATAATATAAAAATGAAAATGAAAACTTACCACTATGAAAATACAGAAAATATTACAAAAACAAACATGCCAGATGATGCATCAAATCAAATGGTATATCTCTACCACTATACATCTTGTCTCTCCATTTAGAAACATTTAAACCATACGATGATGCATCCAGCCATCTAGATACATGTATATATGTAATAACATACATGAAATGAAATAGAAAAATAATAAAAAATTTGAAAAAACCTCGAGGGTCACAAACATTGCATGCCCCATGTGCAAAGATCCAGTAACATTAGGAGGTGGCATTGATATCACAAAAGGATCACTTCCCCGGTCGAAGTTCGGCTTAAAATACCCTTGTGACTCCCACCTAGCATCCAATAATCATACTTAAAATTTAAAACATTATTTACAAAATATACAAAAACAACATGATTATGCGTTCAAAATGCTCATTCATGATCTAAAACAACTTATCAATATAATTAGAGAGAGGCTATACCCACATAAAACAGAAAAGGGTTAATTAGTTTAGATGCATTGCACAATGTTATATAAAATAACATTTTTTCCCTCTTGTCAGCAACCTATGATGCACTGATAAACCTTTATGCCGTCGATACGTGTCCGAGCCATTTCAGATACCATTTCTTAAAAAAATAAAAACTAACTTAATAGAAAAATGAATTTTGATACTCTCTCAAGATGCCATTGACACACTTCTGGCTCTTATTCTTCGTGACTGTTCACAAGTCAGATACATACTTTATGTTAAATGTTGAAACTCTTGATAATTAATAGCAACAAATACAATGCATATCACCCTTCACCCATTCAGCTATTAAACCCCATTTTCTAGCTTCAACAATTTACTTTAGCTAATTTAATCAGGCAATACTAAAGTTCTAGTCTGAAAACTAAGAAAATAAGTCCGAGCACATATCACATTGAATCAAAACTACACCAAAAAGAGAAATCCCTGATACCAACACTTATCTTTATAAAAAAACAACATACCAATTATATATGCGTTCTTCCGCAGCAAAGTCAAAAGTTTTGGCTATCTCAGGAGAAGTAAAGACACCATTATTCTCTGATACTGCAGCAACTGAAACATTGAAAACATAAAACAATCACAAAAAAAACCTCCAGTTACTGTAAAACCAACTAAATATTGTTGTGTTCATAAGTTCATCACCAAAAATCTTATTCTCATTATTTATACACAAATTTTCAAACCAAAAACATATATAAGACCGACACTTCAGACTAGCGGCGGTATCCAACACAACACAAACACATTTAGTTATATTCAATCACTACTATTTTCATAAATTATTATCAATGTCCACGTGTCAGTCATATCCAGTGTCTTTTTTAGTAATAGTCAAACGCAACTCATAATTATTGTAATTATTAAAGTGCATGTTGGGTTTCAACTTTGGATGGGGCAAAATTGATTTTAGACGTGTAGAATTGATTTTCACATGTTCGCATGTCTCCAAGTAGAATTGGTTTTGCCTCCAGAATCGAGTCTAACTTGAAGCTATAAATTGGAGCTTTTGATTCTAAAATTGGCTTTTACACTCAAATTTATCGTTCAACTCACTTTTACGTGAATGTATACAAACATAAACCACTTAAATTCAACTCACTTTTAACTAAACAACAAAATTCATTCAAAATTAATTCTTGTCATTTGAAAATGTTTATCCAAACAACCCTTGCAGAAAATCATTGCATTAAGGCAATGTTTTGATAAACAGCTTATTTGCAGTTTATAGCCCAAGTGTTTATGATAAGAGCGTATGTCTAAGCTGCTTCTATAGTAAAAGATATAATAAGATAAAATTATTTTTGTATAAGCTATAAGCTGTTTTCATAAGTTATTTTGGAGGACTTAGTGAAAAAAGGTGAAAATAGTTTAAGAACAATGTCATAATCTGTTTTCATAAGTTCTCCCTAAACCAATACTTGAATGATTTTGATATGCGAAAATGAACAAGTGTGTGAAAAACGGTGAGAATTGAAGCGAAGAAGAGAACCTGTTGTGAGAAGACGCATTGGTGTGGTTGTGAAGCGGTTACGAAAGCGGCGAGAAGGAGAAGAGAGAGAACGGCGAGTGTAGAAGAGAAGAGGATTGAAAGAGGATTTACAGAGAGAGAATGGATAAGAAGAAGATGATAGAGAGAGAAGTGTTGTAGACATGGTTTGTTATAGTTAGTTAGTTAGATACTTAGAGTTTGTTTCAGTGAAGAAGAAGAAGGTTTTGGTTTTGTTTGTGAGAGAGAATGAGATACGGCTAAGGAAGGAGGCAAAGCCTGTGGGACGACGAGTTACTGGAATGGGATGACGAGGGAAATCTTCTGCCCCTATCTTTTTGTTAATTGTGCCATTTTGCACTCTCTTTTATTTTTTTGAGCGATTTTGCACAATCTTTTGCCAATTTTCCCCTCTTTTACGGATGATTTTGAACAAACACAATTGACAAAAAATGGGGTGCAAAATTGTACAATTAGCAAAAAACAGAGGAAAAAGTGCAATTAAGTCTAAAACTAAAACATCTTATATCACACAAATAATAATCTTCCAAGCTGAAAATGTGTTCCTTTACGCCAACTCTTAATTGTTGTGTTTGTGCATAGTGTGAATTCAACTAAATCATATCATAAGCTAAATTTATCTCGCACATGCATATTTCTCTAAATCCATTATTATAGAAAATAAAATCAAAATATCTTATATCACACAAACAATACGAATCCGATATAACAAAGTCTTTTCATATCATACGAGGGCGACAATCTAAAGTTAAATGAAACTAAATTCATTTAACATTTAAAACGTCGAATAGGTGACATCTCATAAATAATGCTAAAAAACTTTATAAGAACTAAACTTAAATAAATGGTCTTGTTTAGCTCTCATCATCTAAGTTTATAGATTTGATCGGAGGAATATCCTCCTAACCTTTTTTTTTTTAATAAAAAGACTATTTCCTAACCTAAATCCCCTTTAACTCGAGGACTCTACTCATTTTCTTTTTTATGATATACTTAACAAGAGTTTTTATTGAAAAAACTTATATGATAATATATTCCTTTTTTTTCTTCTTTCTAAGCTGATAAGTTGATAGTATTGAGTCATTACCAACAAAAGAAGAAAAGGAAACATAACAGCTTTATGTAAGGAAAATGAGACTTGGACATTTAGATGCTAGCTAGGAAATAAGAGAAAATGACCAACCAAGCCTTAACCATAGGGGGAAAAATGACCAACCAAACTTTCACAAGGAACCTAATTACATGATAACCAAGACACTTCCTCTATAAATACTTCAACATTCCTCCCATTTTCCATGTTAGACACTAAGAAAAAATTTGTAGTGAGTTTTCTTCCTCTTCTTTCTCCTTCTACCTTGGCCAAGTTGGTGTGTGTGTGGGTTAAGAATGTCAATTTCTTCTATCCATCTTATCTCTTGTTAATTAATGCTATTTTATAGTAGTTGTCTTTCTTTTTTTGTTAAGTTTAAGTTCTATATTTATGTTCAAGCATTTATTTTGTTCAAGTTATATATTTTGATTCATTAAAAAGTTCTATAATTGTGTTTAAAATTTTATCTAAGTTTGTTGTTCAAATTCTATATTTTGATTCATTAAATTTTTTATATTTTGTTCAAAATTTTATCTAAGTTTGTTGTTTAAGTTCTATATTTATGTTCAACCTAATGTTCAAGCATTTAGTTGTGTTCAAGTTTTATGTCTTGTTCCCTTAAAAAAAAAATATATATGTCGTTTAGTTATATTCAAGGCTTATAATGTTTATATTCAAGGTTATTTTGTTTATGATCAAGTTATGTAAAAGTTTCTAGCCTCTTGTTATGTTCAAGTCATGACAAGATTCTAAGCTTTAAACTTCATGTATAGGAGCTATACAGAGGTTTAGGACATATACCAAAGTTCCTATCTCATAAAGTCCCAATTTTATGCTCAAAAATTGAAGCTTTATGTTTTATGTTCAAAAGTTGGTTATAAATTTAAATTTTATACCCAACTTTTTATGTATGGTAAATTCCAAAATTTGTATATGCTTGAAGATTAATGTTGGGACCAAATGTAATCTTTACTTTAAAAAATAGTAGATAGTAGATGTTTAAGCTCTTTAGTTATATCCAACCAATTTATTTATTTTCATGTTCTATATTTATATTCAAGCATTTTAATCACGTACAAGATTTATATTTATGTTCAAGTATATAATTCATGTTCAAGTTTTATATTAATTAATTAATTGCATTTTTATCCTTCTATTTTCTTCATTTTGCGGAATTAGTCACTCTATTTTGAAATTTCACAGTTTTGGTCCATCCATTATATTTTCTAACTAAAAAATTGATGAGGTGATATGTGAAAATATCAATATCAATGAAATTGTAAGATAATTCCCTAAAAACATTATTTAAAACATGTCATATCAACATATTTTAGTCCAAAGTATTTATAGAGGATTAAACTGTCAAATTTCAAAACTAGGAAATTATTTGTGCAAAATGGAGAAAATACGAGCTTGCAAAAACTTAAACTAAGTCATATTCATTTTCAAAATTATGAAAGAATTAAGTTCACGTTCTATGATCAAAAGTTGTAGGAACAACCGTGTATTCAATAATGCGGTCTTTAATCCTCTTAGTCTCCTAGGAAAAGTCAAACTAAATTCATTCTTATGGTTGAAATCAATACATGCAGATTTCAGATATAGTTATCATGATTGGTGGAAACATCATTTTTTGTGTATGGGTGTCCACTAATTTCTTGTTTTTTGATGGTGCTTTCTTTGTTTTGGCACCTTTTTTGTAAATACTCTTGTTTCACCTTTTGCACACCTTGTGTGAGGTGATTTATTGGTGTTAATATATATCATTTTAGTTTATTAAAAAAAACAAAAAAAAAAACCTTATGCTAAAGTTTCAATTTATATATTACATTCGAATTTAAAATATTATGCTTGCTTTTGTTTTTGAATCTTCGTGTATTTTTGTAGTGGAAAAGTCTTAGAAATCGTTAGGCCTAACACAACCCCACAAAGCTGACTTGTGAGGTGATGATTGCCCCCACTTATAAACACATTGTCAAACCATCATTTATCCGACGTGAGACTCTTCACAAAAAGAAAAAAGGGGCACATATCACAACATGTTTGAGTTGATTCATCTAGTGCTAAGTAGTTAGCAGTTAGCATGTACAACAATGTTTATAGCATGCCTCAGGCACACAATGAAGATAAAGTTTTTGATTCAATAGTTCTGCAGTACTCCTAGTCCTAAGTAATATTAATTAGGATTTTGTTTGTGAAAATTAATCTGCATCTAATCATTTGAAATGTGACATATAACAATTATTTTTCTTAACGTGTGCTTATAATTAGAAATGAATTGAGTATACAAAAATACATTTTTCACTCAATCTCAAATTAATAATTCATGTCTCACCACATTAAGTAATTGATGTAAGAATATGAAACAATAATATTAAACGTGAATATATATTTTTTCAATTTAAAACATTGAAAAAAATATTCTAGAATTGAAAAGTTATTTTGTGGGCATATTTGCCATCTAGCCCGTTAAAAGAAAAGTTATTTTGCCAAATTTTCTTTACTTCATGTGATTATTCTTGTTGTCCTTTAACTTAATTTCAGATAATAATTTTGTATAATTTCTTTTTCATGTCATTTTTATCTTTTTGATCAATTTATATATGGATTTTCAAGATTCAAATCTATGACTTTATTTTAAAATAAGCTCTTAATGTTTAAATCTATAACCTCCACTCATGTTTTCATATGAATTTTAAATTCAATGCTTGATAATTTATATGCAAACCGACTAAAGGAACAAACATGACGTAGAAAAATGTAAATGAGGACATCGTTAACTAAAATTAAATTAAAGGACGATTAATGTATTTTAGTTAAAAAATACAAACCATAGTAAACTCTTGTTTGCATGATATTTTTTATTACTTCTTAAAACCCAATCGCCTATGGTATTTAGTGAAGTTAATACTTTGAGTAGTGATTAGATTTTTCAAAGTATTAAAAAGAATTATGTACATAAAATACAATTCAAATAAAATAAAATAAAAAAAAGTGTTGGAGAAGAATAAGAACAAAACTAATTCGGTAATTGTTGAACAAGTCAAAGCTTTCAATACCCACTAAAACCCAAAAACCACCAAGAAGGATGTGTAACATAGATTTTCAATGCATCATTGCTGTTAACGATGCGCCGTGATTTTGACGAACTTTAAAGCACAAATGTGGTTTTACAACTTTAAACAATTGGAAAAATTCTAGTGCCGAAAAACCTTAATCAATTGGAACAATTCTCGTTTTACATGACATTTCTCAATTGTTTTATTGAAAAGATTTTCAAATTCAACATTTTACTCTCGCAAATGTATAACATTTTCTTCTTATTATTTATATTATATAATGAATATTTTAGGGTAGGGTGTCATTCAAATATTTTTACAAAAATAAAATGTTTGTACAAGTAACTTGAAAAATTGGATTGGAGAGGTGTATGACAATTGGCAAGCATGATAAGAAAGTGTAGTTCTTTAGAGCAATTTGCATATGGATTTTAAGATTCAAATTTTTGACTTTATTTCAAAATAAGCTCTTATGTTTAAATCTATATCGTTCACCCATGTTTTCATATGATCTTTAACATGGATTGGTTGCACATTTATAATTGTTTGTGGGTAAAAGGTGGTGAATGTTTAGAACAATGGCGTAGCCAGGACCCTAGCTAAGGGGGTGGGATGTTATAAAAAACAAATTGTCTAGTGGCAAAAATGACTTATCTTAGGCGTAGATAAGTGTAAAATCTCAAGACTCAAACTCACATCCCAACAAATCAAATGTTCTAATAGCTACGAATTGAGTTGTCTTTATTGAACAATGTAAACTTTTTAACTTCTATTAATAACAATTATTTATGTAATTTAGTTTTAATATATGTATGTGTGTGTGTTTTTGGTCAAGTAGTCTGGTGGCTGGAGCTCACACATTCATTTTAAATGTGGAGAAGTGGGGTGTTTGAGGTTCGAACCCCAACCCCTGTATATATTATGCATTGCTCCTACCAATTGAGTTAAACTCAGGAGGAGTCTAATGTGTTTTAATATATGTATATGTATGTGTTAAATGAGCTAAATTGTCGATAAAATTTATGTGAGCTAAAACTTGAATTATTATCTAACATATAATAAAATTTAGATCAATCATAGCATACTCCACATCATAGCAGTTAGGAATTTCAATTTAAAGCTTAGGACACAACCTCCGCTCGGGTTGTAGGCTACAACGGTGAAGTTAATAAGGTGCAAGGTAGGTCCAGAGGTAGATTTTGAGGAGGTGCAAGAAAATGCTATAAAACTAAGCCTAATTGGAAAATCTGAGGGTGTGCAGTTGACCACCCTGAGTTCAATGTGGCTCCACCACTGGTTTAGAAGATGGTTGCTTTTTTGATATTCAATAGTTCCTAGAAACACATGTAAAAAACTAAAAAAACCCAACGGTAGTTAACTGCTGCCGGTTTTCTAATTATAAGCCAGCGGTATTTAACTACCACTGGGGTATTTTAATATTTTACTTGTATTTTTAGGAAGATTTTGTTGTTAAAACAGCAATTGTCGGTTTAGAATGATAATAAAAAAGGCTTTTAGAAAATTTATATGGAAAGGGTAAATTCAGGTGTAATCAGAATTATATTAGAAATAATCTAATACAAAACATAGTAAATTTTGTAGAGTTTCTAGTTGCCAAACTCCAACCGAGCACCTCGATTTAACGATGCAATTTTTTTCCAATAAAAAATAATAATATATCTTCAATCCATTTTCTCCATACCAAAAAAATAATATCATCGATGGATCCATTTTCAATCATTTCTAATATCTCACCGCTTTTCTATGTTTTTTCAAAGTTTATATTTTTCCTTATTTTGTTTCAATTTCGAAATTTCATCTCATGTCCCACTCACCCAACAACGCATCATTGGCAACTGCGATGGATTGAACATTCTCATGGCAATCACTTTTCAATACTTTTTAGTTTTTAGGGTTTAGTTCCCGTGTTCTTGTTCTTCTAGTTTTACACGACATTTCTTAACTTTTTTATTGAAAAGATTTTCAAATTCAACATTTTATTTTCGCAAATGTATAACATTTTCTGCTAATTATTCAAATATTTTTACAATAAATAAGAAGTTTATACAAGTAACTTGAAAATTTGGATTGGAGAGGTCTATGGTAAGCAGGATACTAGGATAGGAAAGTGCAGTTATTTGTAAAGGGCGTTAAAGTTCCTATTCTAAAATCAGCATAGTTTGTACATGCCTATGACATTTAGGACATGGACTATAATAACAATTAATTTTGAAGAAATTAGGCAGAAAAGATGAAATATTTTGATAGATTTCAAATGAAATGATAGTAAAATATCTTTCAATTTTCATTATCTACTCTTTTCGACTTGGTCAAAATTTGGGACATGGACTATAATAACAGTTCATTTAGAATTCCTTATTGGTACAAATGCTCTAAAGGTAACTACCTAAAAGCTTATATTGGAGATCCTTTGTCAACTGCCCAGGTCTTTAAGTAACATGTACTTCTTTGTTGGGGTTGATCATTGTACTTATAAATAAGGTGATCAACAATATCTCTTTCTTCTACCCTTCTTCAAATGTTTAATTTCTTCTTCTGTAAGAAAAAAAAACTATGAGAATGACCTATAAACCATAAATAATATTTTGCATTAATTTCCTGTTCAATGATTATATATACCACTTTTGAAGTGGCAATATTTTCTTTGGCTTTGGATACAAGTAAGATCCACACGGTGTGATATTTGCCCTAATGAGATAGGCTTGTATAATTAAGCAAGAAGGCTTGTGGCATTATCAACTTGAGCATCCTTCACATGAACTGCATCTTTTAGAGAGCTATGGGTTCGACCATAGAATAAATAAATAATAACTCCTACTGCTAGCCATATAGAAACTCGCAACCAAGTAGCACCCCTTCAAAAATATAAAAGACATAAATGTTAGAATTTAATAATAAAGACCGCATAATATATGTAGAGGCTGGGTTTCGAACCCCCGAATTCTTCACTTATTCACGTTAAGGGTGATAATATCTAATCGGTAAGACTGCCTAACCAAAATGTAGATGCGCAATTTTTTTTAAAACTAAAGTTGGACAATTAATTAGGAACAAACAAATATATTTGTCAAAGTAATACTAGAGCAAACAAAATACATGGAGTAAATGATATTTTAAGATACTTTTCCAGTAAAAGTAAACCTACAAAGTAACTGTAATATGAGAGAGAATTGTCCAAGTTACATAAGTTAATCTATTTGGACTATTTAATAAAACTGACATGTAATGTGAAAAATGTCCAGGGTTCGTTTAATTATTTATTTATTTTTTTGAAAAATTTAGCGGTGAAATTCACACAATTGAGGTGTTTAAATTAATGTCATTATTTTTAAAATCTAAACTAGTGAAAATTATTTCTTTAGAGGAGTAAATTAATGATACTAGGTCTATGCCACTTAATATTTTAGTGATTAAAAGAATGGGTTTCTTTTGTTATTGAACGAGAATACTTACCCACGACTGATAAGTAAATAGGAATTGATAAGAATGCAAGTTATAGGCAGCAGAGGCACAAGTGGACATTTGAAACCTGAAAACAAATTAATCAGAGTTGTTTTTATTTCAATATCCATGGACTAATGATTTTTTATATTGTGGCAATTCCAATCTTACAAATATCATGATAGCAATGTGTATATTATACCATAAAAAATGTAAACCATACCTCCAGTGTTTCCAAAGTTGTGTCTTTCATCATCTTGATCTATACATGTTAGGAAGACAAAGCCGGACAAAAGAACAATGCCACCAACTCCACATAATGTAAATCTAACAGAACTGAAAATAACAAAACATAAAATGTGATTTTAGTGATTTTTTTTAGAAATATTTAAATAGCATGCAACATTATAATAAAGTGTATAATGTAGATGCTACCCTCTAAACTAACCTGAGAAGATATGTAGAAGAAGCTGCAAATGTAAGGACAAATACACCTAAACATATGGATACTATTACACAGCCAACAATTTTTTTCCTCTTACCATTATCTGCATCAATAAACAACAAATAGGAGTGATGAGAAAAATAACATGCCTGTTTCAAATCGTAGAAGGAAAGGCCTAACAGAAACTATATATTATAGTAGTAAATTGGTATAACTTAAGTGACATTAATACTATCTTAAAATTTGAGTTTGACCTAACTCAACCCTATAAAACCGGCGTGAAGGTGACGAATGTCTCCATTTATACACACACTTTCAAACCATATCACATTCAATGTGAGACTCTTAAAAACACTGAATAAATCAAAATGACAATCATAACTCACATTTGTCTATTGCAAGATATTTAGCAATAAGGGGATAATCAGTTGACACATCTTCTTTAACAATTAAGGGTTTCCGGTTTGCATCATTCTTATTTGTCTCCAAATGGCTCCAACCATACTCCATTGACTCAGAATCAATTGGTTCTTGTCGAGAATGGGGCAATGGAACTTCAGTTGGTGGTATATATCTGACTATCAACACAGTTATTGCTGATATTGTGAATGCAATAAGAGTGCCTACACTAACCTGTAGAAGACAAGCAAAATAAACATTAGGGGTTTGTTTGATTTGCTAAACTGCGAGTATTAGATAGAACAACACAAGAATGAACAGCACAACACAAGACAAAATTTTATGGTTATTGAATAATTTTTGGTGTTATATGATTATTTGTGGACAGAAGATTATTTTAGTATTTTAGACAACTTATACGTGGAACAAAAAATTGTGTTGCGGTTTAGTGAGTAACAAAAACTTCAAATTTTGTCATGACCCTTGCCTCCAGTTTATCCTGTCCCTGAAACAGTTTTACAAATCAAACATTGTACAACTGAAGTTTTCTTGTTATGTCCTTCATTTTTTAGCAGATCAAATGCGCCCTAGTCCTATAAATTAACATTTTTAAAACCGGATCATACTGTCCGAAAAAACCAGTTGAAACGGGAATCGGCTAGTTCACATGTGCGTTTGATTTCAGTTATATACTATAGTCTGGTTGAACTGCAGCTAACTCAACTGATTTGTTTTATATGTTGTTTTTTACATTTTTAATTACTTATTTTTTATTAGGTTTAATTGTGGTTGAAGCAGTTGAACCATGACCTGGATATCTCACTGGATCGATCTCCAGACTGGTTTATAAAACATTGCAATGATTAGAGATTAGTAACATCCTTTTACATTTGCCAACCACAAATGTTACCAGATAAGTTATGGTAAACATTTTGTTTCAAAATCATATGTTGTTTCTTGTTCTTGGGAACATTTTGAAATTCATAATCTTGGCAAACAAAATAAAGAGATCCTAATAATTGAAAATATAGATTAATTATTAGACCTACCAACCCAGCAAGTTGAGAGACATCCATGAAAAAAGCCAAGGCTGCAGGAACAAGGCCAGTGACTATGGTACTCTTAACAGGAACATGGCTGTGCTTATTTATGTCAGAAAAAAATGGTGGCAATAGTCCATCCCTTGCTATAGCCATCAAAATTCTTGGCTGAGAAGCATTAAACAAAACATATCAATAAATTAAGTGAAAAATATAAGACATCAAAGAGAAAGGAGGATGTTATTTAACTGAAAATAGACTTTACAATAGGCTTTATACACAAATTAGTGCATGTAAGTTATTTACAACTTTGAAATGTGTCAGAAGTATTATTTTCCTCATTGCATAAACATGAAATTTAAACTGCAAGTCAATGTAAGAGTTAATGTATGTACTGAGGACATAGAAGGGTTCGGATTAATCTACCTGGGGCAACATTGTTCCAAGCAATGATGAGCATAGTGCTGTAAGAGCCCCAGCATTTATAATGTATCTGTAATCACAATCATGAAAATGACTTATAGAAAATGGTATTTTAGGAGTATTTATACACAAAATGGACCAATTTAATACACTAAGAAGAAATTCAAATCAATGTGCCTAAGCTTTATGAACTGTCACAATAGAGTTGCAAATTTATGAAACTTACGCTGCCCATTGCATTCCATTGACGGCAAAAGCAGAAGATATGGGGGTGTTAGGATTGATATCATAGTAAGGTACCAAACCAACAACAACAATAGATACTATCATATACAATCCACAACATAGAGACAATGAAGCTGCAATTCCAATTGGCAAATCTCTTTGAGGATTTTTCACCTGTTAGATCAAAGTAAAACACTATTAGAAAGTTTGGACACTCTCAAGGTTAAAAAAAAGGTATGCAACTGCATTGGCGACCGCGCTGTCAAGGTATTGATGTGTCTGAGGCCACTTCACGGCCACATCATCTGTATCAGTGTTTTCAGAATCAGTCCAATCGATTGAACTGGAAACTAGTCATTATGTCGGTTGGTTCAACCAATTGGTTCTCAGTTTCTAAGAATCAAGTCGAACTGGGTTGAACCGTGTTTGGTTCAACTAGTTAGTTTTTTCCTTCATTTTCAAAACAGCTTTTGTAATACTTATTTACTTATTAGTCATCCGATTCAACAATGGTTCAACCGATTCAACCATGACTCAGAGTTTTCACCAATTCAACAACCCCAGTCCGGTTTTGAAAACATTGAAGCATGATGCATCATGATCTATACCTCTTCAGCAGTGCTGGCAATTGCTTCAAAACCTATGTATGCAAAAAAGGCTGTTGCAGAACTAGCAACCATTCCATTTACCCCAAATGGAAAATACCTGTAATTAAAACAAG
>Ga0228711_1001135_pt1 | contig 37894 bp, 26 predicted proteins | sample MedpolnodulmetaG_2_FD_177996 | JGI IMG/M metagenome (GOLD analysis project Ga0228711, IMG submission 177996) | Root nodule microbial communities from Medicago polymorpha collected in Santa Monica, California, United States - brown nodules | ecosystem: Host-associated > Plants > Roots > Nodule...
ATACCCGTTCAAATTTGCGGGTAATTACCCGTACCCATGCCCATACCCAACAATGCGGGCATTTACCCGCCCATCATGGGTATTTTTTGCGGGTGCCCACTGGGCTTGGGTCCAATTGCCATCCCTAACTACCACCGTAATACTAGAAGCTAAGAAAAAAAGAATTACTGAAATATCTGATGATTTCATTCATTAACTCTTGTACCTTTATAGTACTACATCATCAATCATTGGAAAGATATAGTATCTTGCCAGCACATAACTTTGGCACATGGCCTTAATTGACAACAATGCATAATCTAATTACTGTTAAGATAAAATAACAATTGGAATATGCTGCAAAGGTGCTTCCTAGTTACTTGGACACATAATCATTCAAATAGGTGGGCCTACGAGTCATCCTCTTAGTGTGGCCTATAGCAGCATTTGTATCATATATCTCGTTGAAATAGTCTACAGATTAGATGGATGAACTTCACCGCCTATAGTGTAAGCATGGTGGGCAAATTAAAATACTTTATACTTAAGAGTTTAATTTTCATGTATGATCACAACCATTTGCTGTATGACTTGTCACTATAAAAGTCAAACAAATCGAGTGATCTAACGATATATTATGAAATGTGATACTCTAAACTCAAATAAAATATTATTGTCTTGTTTATAAATAGAGTTTGATTTGCATAGGAGAATTTCAAATAAAAACTTCTATAGTATTAAAAAATTCTTTCGCGAGGTTCAAGATACTGCATTGACATATAAAACAGCATAATTCACGTTTTCACTTCATTAAAAAAAACAACAACGAGTTTTAAAAATATTTCCCTTTACATCATGGATAACGATTTACTTATACAACAAATGAATAAACAAGTATATCTATTTCCTAGTTTCACTATCAGAGCATCATTGACTAATATATAAGTTAGTATTTTCCATAAATCAAATACACACGCAATACAATAATAAACAATAACAAGGTGCAAATGCTTAATCTTCAAACAAACTAGAAGCATGGGAAGACTTGGACTAAGTCGTGTCAACTGAGTTAGGAATTTGATAAAATTATGAAAATGATTAGAACAATCAAATCAAACACAGACAGAATGGAGAACAATAACAAGGGGCTTATGCTAATGGTGTTTTTTTCCTTCTTTTGTTCCATGCCCACTTTCTCTATACAGAAAACTTTTACTACTATTGCTCCAAATCAGTTTATGCAATTCGGTGATACTCTTGTTTCTGCAGCTGGAATGTATGAAGCAGGTTTTTTCAACTTTGGCGATTCACAACGCCAATACTTTGGTATATGGTACATGAACATATCACCACGGACTATTGTGTGGGTTGCCAATAGAAATACTCCCACACAAAACTCGACAGCAATGCTGAAATTCGACGATCAAGGAAGTCTTGTTATTGTGGATGGCTCCAAAGGCATTATCTGGTCCTCCAATTCATCAAGAATTGTAGTGAAATCGGTTATTCAGCTTTTGGATTCGGGAAATCTTGTCCTGAAAGATGCAAACAACTCTCAGAACATTCTGTGGGAAAGTTTTGACTATCCCGGTAACACTTTCCTTGCTGGAATGAAGCTGAAAAGTAACTTAGTTATTGGTCCATATAGATATCTCACATCTTGGAGAAGCCCTCAAGATCCGGCTGAAGGTGAGTATTCATATAAGATAGATATGCATGGTTTTCCTCAACTAGTTACAGGAAAGGTTGCAACAATTTTGTACAGAGGAGGACCATGGAATGGATTTCTTTTCAGTGGTTCTTCTTGGCAAAGATTGTATAGAGTCTTGAACTTTTCACTAGTGTTCACTGACAAAGAAGTCTCTTATCAATATGAAACTTTGAACAGTTCAATTAATACTAGACTGGTGCTCGATACATACGGAATTTCACAACGTTTGCAATGGTCAGATAGGACACAAACTTGGGAGGCTATATCTTCTCGTCCTACAGACCAGTGTGATCCTTATGACACTTGTGGTATCAATTCTAACTGCAATGTTGATAGCTTTCCAATATGTGAATGCTTGGAAGGTTTCATGCCAAAAGTTCAACCAGAGTGGGAGTCATCAAATTGGTCTAGCGGGTGTGTAAGGAAAACAAGTTTAAATTGTCTCCATGGAGATGGATTTTTACCGTACACAAACATGAAGTTGCCAGACACGTCAACATCTTGGTATGACAAGAGCATGAGCCTTGAGGAATGTAAGACAATGTGTTTGAAAAACTGTACTTGCACTGCATATGCAAATTCAGATATCAGAGATGGTGGGAGTGGCTGCTTACTTTGGTTTAACAACATTGTTGACATGAGAAAACATCCAGACCTAGGACAAGACATTTACATACGATTGGCATCTTCGGAACTTGGTATTTTAACCTTGTATTACATCTTTTGGCTTTTCAGTTAGATATATTTCATCATTTGTCTGATAGAACTGGTACTGCTACCTTAACTGTTTAATTAATAGGAATAGATTACAAAACATCCACAGAGAATGTAACCGTCACAAAAACACATAACTGCCAACATCTGAAAATAATCAACCTCTAGGAATGAGTACTGTTGAAAACTTAAAATTACGTGACACTAATAATTCTCTATTCGCTTTTCCCCATAGATCCTTTTTCCTTCTTTTTAGTAAGCATCTATATCTGCTTGTTGACTGACATTTACTTCAACCATCAGATCATAAAAAGAATAAGAGGAACTCGAAGCTTGCTGGGACTGTCGCAGGAATTATAGGACTAATAGTTCTTATATTGGTCACATCAGTATATAGAAAGAAGCTTGGTAAGCCAAGTGAAAAAAAATAATGATAAAAAAAACACTTACAATGAACTCTGAAATTTGATTGCTTTGTCCCTTTACTTTGTTGACATTAAACCACTTAAATTGTTACTTCAGGGTATATTAAAAAGTTATTTCACAAGAAGGAAGATGATGACTTGTCAACAATTTTTGATTTTTCCACCATCACCAATGCAACAAATCACTTCTCTAATAGAAACAAGTTAGGAGAAGGTGGTTTTGGACCAGTGTACAAGGTAAAGTCTTGCTTACCAAGTTAATTTATCCCCTTATTTCACTAAGTACTATAAGTACTAAAATTTCCAAATATATTACTAGGGTATAATGGTAGACGGTCAAGAGATTGCTGTTAAGAGGCTTTCTAGAACATCAATACAAGGATCTGAGGAGTTCAAAAATGAAGTAAAGTTGATGGCAACACTTCAACACCGTAATCTTGTAAAACTTCTTGGCTGTTCTATTCAAAAAGATGAAAAGTTGTTGATCTACGAATTCATGCCCAATAGAAGCTTGGATTACTTTATTTTTGGTTTGAACTTTCTCACCAACCAAATTAATTTCTCTTAGTTTAGTATTCTCATAATGTAGTTCCCATGCTAACTTAAGAATGTGAAATTTGTTAGATACTTTGCGAAGCAAATTACTAAATTGGAATAAGCGCCTGGAAATTATTAATGGAATTGCTCGAGGGCTGCTGTATCTTCATCAAGATTCTACACTAAGAATCATACATAGAGATATGAAAACAAGCAATATCCTTCTTGATATTGATATGATCCCAAAGATATCAGATTTTGGTTTAGCCAGATCATTCATGGGAGACGAAGCCGAGGCTAATACAAATAGAGTGATGGGATCATAGTAATATCTAACTTACATTTATTTCAATTTAAGGCTTAAATAACTTTTTAATCTTTGTAATATACAATGATTTCAGTTTTCGTTTCTATAAAAGATTTTTATCAGTTTGAATTCCTAAAATACACGAAAGAATGTTTTATGTCCTCGTTACTTTGATAATAATTGTTCATATTTGGAGTATTGGTCCTTAGAATAGAGACTATACATGGACTGTCCAATATCAACAAATATTGCAATCATTGTGTTCTATGTTTTAGGCATTATTACTGATAAGAATTTTATTAGTAAAAAAAAATATGTTCCCAGAACTGTATATTATAGGTTCTGAGAAGTTATTTAAACCTTCGGCTCTGCCATGCTGCACCTCCTTTTAATATACATTTTGCCTAACTTCAATATTTTTTTCTTGCAGTGGATATATGCCTCCAGAATATGCAGCGCATGGATCTTTCTCGATAAAATCTGATGTTTTTAGCTTTGGAGTCATTGTACTTGAAATAATTAGCGGTAGAAAGAATCACGGATTTCGTGACCCTCTACATCGTCTTAACCTTCTTGGTCATGTAAGTTTTGAAGTGTATATGTTTCTCTATCTTGTGACACTGTATTTATTTTGTAGTTGCTTTCCATATATCCCTTTTTTTGGTCTCAATAAATCTTCTGCATGGGAAGAAATTAAAAATGATAAATAATTCATATGATGATAATAGTTTAAAATGAACTCCACACATACCAACACACAAAATAAATCAATCAACCAAAACCCACATTGTAAGTGTTGAGCTTACTCATGTTGTAAGTTTTATGTCGTTTTAGGCATGGAAACTATGGATTGAAGAAAGACCACTGGAGTTAATAGCTGACATATTATATGATGATGAGGCCATATGTTCAGAAATAATAAGATTTATTCATGTTGGTCTATTGTGTGTGCAACAGCTACCAGAAGATAGGCCTAATATGTCATCTGTAGTCTTTATGTTAAAGGGTGAAAAGTTACTCCCCAATCCAAATGAACCCGGGTTCTATGCTGCAAGGGATAATACAAATAGCATGGAATCTTCATCTAAAGAGTGTTCAATAAACGAAGCTTCAATCTCATTGTTAGAGGCCCGATAGAATGCCACTGTGTGATACTAAATTTTGGTTTTGACAAATATAGATATAGATAGATCATAGAACACTAATGTGTTGTACATGTGTAATTTTGTTAGTATGGGTCTTGATAAATTCCTGTTGTAAAAGCAGATTTCAAAAAGTTATTTAAAAGAAGATGCCATTTATATCTGGTATTGTAAATCAATTATTGTTGTAATGTAACAGAATTATAGGATACTTGCTTACTCCAAATTGAACATGTGCTGTCCATTTGTAGAATCGTTTGGAATCTGATATTTCATTTTTTTACCTTTTGGAATATGATTGTTACTATGGAACCATTACATGCTGCAAACATGCTCTCTTTTTGTAAAAGTTAATTGTTATCAGAAGGTTTATGATAGGGGCTCGGGTATAATGTGGTGTCTCAAGTCTCACATTGGTAACTTGGTTCTCTCTTTTATACCTAGCTTTAAGGGAGGATTTTCCGAGTGTTTGAAACTTATCAATTTATATCAGAGCATGTTGTCGATCCCATGAAAAGGGATACCAACGAAGGTGTTGACGGGAAAGGTAGAGTAAAGATTTGTAGAGTAAACTCATCGTGACAACAACTCTTAGACTATGGATATTTTAAAACTGGGCTGGTTGAGTCTATCGGCACACATGCCTATCGCTCCCAGAACAAGTGGAAGAATCGAGAGGCCCATGACTCGAACGCCTAGCCACATGGCTAGGGAGCCAAAATCCTTCCATCCTAAGGCAAGGATTGAGGGGTAAGGAAGCTTCCAAATATCCCTCCCTAATGACAAGACGGTACTTAAGGAGCAAGTAACCTCCCTCAATTATAAGAAAAACTAATGAGCTTCCAGGGAAAAACCCTAATCCTTCCTCTACCACCAGGAAATCAGAGATGGGCCCCATCCAGCTTCTCCTCTTGGAATCACCCACGTGTCCGCCACATGGCATGATCTCCAGGAATCTACAGGGTCCACGAAGGCTCAGGATATCATACGCAACCATGCCAAGCGGTATGAGTATGAGGTCCAAGGGATCTAAGCCAACCCTGACTTAGTCTTCCCCACATATGCATCATGTGTCTATAATCAGGGGGAAAAGCAAGAAGAAGGGGTCATCATGGGAAGAAGTGGAAGGGAGCAATTCCGCTTTCCTCTAGGGTTACTCCCGTTAAATATCAAACTTATGCTCCCAGAGAGGGGATGACCTATATTGATTACATACAAATCTAACTCTAGAAAAGCACATCGCTACTAGGGTTATAGTTATTGTACCTAGTTCAAGTATTGGTGGCATCCACCGTGGGGCCTTGCTAAAAGCCTAAAACTAGCTTAGGTCACACTTTTCAAACCAAAGAAGAGTCGTCTTCCAAACGATGGTTGGTTCGCGTAGCACAACAAACCACAGTGGCGACCCCGGCATGATTGTGGCCATGCAGCAACAGATAGACTCATTGGGACAACAAAACGAGGCTTTGCTCGTAGCAGACTAGCAGTGCAGAACGTTCAGGAACACCAGCAAAATCATGATGATAACGCTCGCTCAGAGTGGGACTGAGGAAGAAGATCGCCAGCCACTGTCATCTGTGATCTAGAACACTCACGTTTCGTATAACTTTAAATCGCCACCCCTTTCTACTTTTGATGGGAAAACCGATCCAATTGAGAACATAACAACGTTGAATACCCAGGTGGCCATCATCCGAGCAGTGGATCCGCTGAAGTGCAAGCTGCTTTCCGGAACACTCAAAGAGGCGGCGGTCTGTTAGTATATAGCCCTTAACCGGTTATCAACAACTGGATACCCAGACATCTCTCGAAGCTAATTTATCAGTTTTCCGCCGGTAAGCATATGGGAAGGTTTCAACGACAAACCTTTTTAACATGAGACAAGGCAAGCATGAGTCCCTCTAAGAGTATCTCGCCTGATTCAGTGAAGCAACCATCAAGGTCACCATAAAGTAATTTTACTATTCCATGTTGAAGGTAGAGCCGAAAAAGGATAAAATAACTTATTTAGGCAGAAGTTATCTGTTTACTACTTGGAAGAAACTTCCAATAAAGAAACCTGACCCAAGATAGTTTACTATTCCATTTTGTATAGAAGAACGCTTTGTGGGTAATGTTCTCTGTGATCCAAGCTTAAGCATAAAAACTATGTCATTGTCCACTTTAAAGATATTGACGGGATTGGAAATGAAAACCACTAGGGATACGTGTAGGCGTCACTAACGGGGAATTTGTGTAACCTTGAGGAGAAATGGAAAATGTGTTGCTATAGATAGGTAAGTTCATATTTTTTTCTAGATTTTGTAATCATGGACATGAAGGATACTTTATTTTCACCAATACTGCTTGGGAGACTAGTATTGGCAACAATAAGAGCTCTAATAAATGTAGATTAGGGCAAGATTATAGTAAGAAATTACAGGGAGTATGCAACTTTTAGCTTATTATGAGGCAAACTCATTCAAAGAGATAACAAATAGATGGGGATAATTGAGCTAACAGAAAGGAAATGACCTAAATAACACCCATAGTTGAAGCTAGTAAAAGAACACAAAGAAGAGAGGTTGACAAAAGGAAATGATCACGTGGAGAAGAGGTTCAACGTCGTCTTACCTGTCAAGCTATTGATGTTAAACGAGCACTGAGTTAAAGCCAACCCATTGGTTTTTAATTTTTCAATCAAATTCTTAACTCATGTCAAGACATAAATATTCATCATATGATCACTTAATATTGTTTTTATCTCTGATAATTTCTCTTGCCATCAAGGCAGATGGCTAGCTTACCCCCAAAGATAGGAGTTTCTCTCCTCACTTCGATTCTTTCTACAAAATATATTATTTTTTTTATAATTTGTCTTTAGTTATCATTTATCATGTCTAACTAAATCTTTTTCGGGTATGGTTTTAAGATTACCCTCATTCTGGTTGTTGGATAATTTATTTCATTTAAAGTCTTTATTCAGATATTATCCCATGCTATTTAATTTTACTATCGTGCATAAGATTTGTCTCCTTTGAAGCATAACTCATGATAGAGCATGATATGATATTTTAGCTATGTGTTTACCACTTTTTCTTTGCAATTGAAGACAAATAAGATGAGAGTTAGAGGAGTTGTGAATGATTTTAGGAACATATATATTGTATTGTTTTCATTCGAGTCGTTGTAATTCAGTTTTATTCGTGATCATGCAACTCCATAGGTGTTTTAAGTGTTTTGTAGTGAGGAATCATGTAAATCATCAAATCAAGACATCATGTGAAGGATCAACGATAAAGAATTGAAGATAAAGGGTTCTTAGAAGGTTGTTGAAGACAATACAAAGTGAAGAAAATTCATTTTAAGTTCATAGGAGTTTTCAGACGGAAGAACGGTAAAAAACGAGAAGAAAACACAACAAATCGCACCTGAGGGGTTGTCTCAGGCGAGCTCCTCCCAGACCCATGCGCCCTAGCCCTGGGCAAGGCCTAGGGAAGCATTTTGCTACTTCCCCGGGCACCCTGCACCCCCAAGCATGTGTTGTGCGCCTAGCAACGGGTGAAAACCTGCTTTTTACTGTTTTTCAAGATGGATCGGCAGAAAAAGTCCAGCTTTTTCGACTTAAAACCTAAGCAACATTATGCAATAAATAGAGACCCTTTTACACTATTTTATTAATTCATTTAGAAACATTGACGGTTCAGAGCAAGGGTCAAGCATCAGAGATTCAAGGCAGAATTTCTACTCCTCTTATTCTTGCTAGGGTATGTTTTTCTTTTGTTTTGTTATGATGTATGTTTCCATGAGCAACTAAACCTCTTGATTAGGGTTCCATGATGAACCCCTTCTTATTTGTGGGAATTTATCAATAAAAAATTTATTCAGTTTATTTCTTTTATTGTGTTGAGATTTAATTTAAACAGGTGCATGTTCTTTATGCTTTTTACAATTAGTTAACTACAAGAGTAACTTTGTAAATCGATATGTATGGTAAAAGTACGAACTGACAACCCGAAATCTCCAAGTTCATTGGCCTTTTTAATGACTTAATACTTCTTTAGTTTAAGTTTGTGTTTTCTCAGTATACTTTTTCATTGTTAGCGTAGTACACAACTCAAGTTGGTCCTACACAAGTTAACCTAGGAACTTAGAATGACTAGTATCGTCGTGACACGTTAAATCAATGATTCATGAAATAAATTGTTTAATGTCTCAAAAGGTAAATTCTATTCAAAGACGAAAGGGGGATTCTAGGAAACCATGATCGTTGTTAATCATCTGAATCTCAAAACCTAATCTCGCATTGGACAGGAAATTAACCCTGCAATTCTAATCATCTTTTACTATTTTCCGTTTTAACATATTTTTTGCTAATTATTAAGTTGAACGATAATCCTTGTGGAGAACGATACAACTTACTACTTTACTACTTTTTGCAATTTGGTGCACTTGTCAATTTCGTCCATCAATAACCATGATACATAGGCACTTCGGGAGGTGACATACTAGAAAGTAACTAATTAGTAACTAGGGAAACAAGCCATAGAAAAAAACTTTGATATAAAAGTACTTAGAGAGGTGACATATCTAATATTGGTGCAAACCTACTCAAATCAGGAAGTAACTAGTTAGTAATTAGGGAAACAGGTAACTTCACCACTTAAATCAGCCTAATAGCTTTATTCTCCTCGAACCTTGGTTAGATAGACGCTGATAGGGCTGCCCGTTTGTAAGAATACTGAGAGGGAGAATGTGCTATGTATTCTAAGATTCAATAGGCGAGGGAGGGAACCTTTAGGATACTTTGAATTTAGGAATCCTATTATCCGTCGTTGTTTTAAATACCTCTAAGAAAGTAAGAACCTACACGTAAACCTTCGCGCGTAAGTGTATCTCTCTGTAGAACTGAAAACTCTAAACACTTACACACATAGGAACTCCGGTGTAATGGTTGCAACTGACAGCTGGAGGAGAATGAACTCATATCTTTGAGAGAATAAGACCTCACGCGTACCTTCTCATGTGATAATAAGTAAAACCCCACGAATTCATCACTTAGATAGATAAAGATAAATTGCATGAATAAGACTTGACTCTTAAGTAAATCCAACTACTAAATAGAGGGGATTCGAAGAATTCTAACCACGACTAACATTCTACAATCAAAACAGGTAAACTTTTCTTTGTTGCAAACATATTAATTAAATTGCCAAACTCTTAACCTTTTATCTCTTTTATTTATTTTTGTCAAAAAAAAAATCTCTTTTATTTATTTTATTGTTCCCAAATAAGTAACATGAATTGTTTGGTTGAAACGACAATCCCCTTGGATATGATACTTTACTTATCATTTTATTACTTGGTAAATGATTTGGTACAGTTGACTAAATCTGACCATCAAAGTGCTCATTTGAAAGGTATCCAAAAACTAGAATGCAATATCATTTGTTGGCACAATCATCAATCATGACCAAAGACGTAGTTTGTTTGTTCAATGTCAACTTGCAAAAACCCATGATACTCAAGCATCTACAAACAACAACAACAAAAAAGAGTTCAATAAAAACTGGACATATATGCGATTTTCTCTACCATATCTATAAGAATTAAACTACTCGCTAAAAATTTGGAAGTAACATCATATGGAGATAACTTTTTCTCGTAGGAAAACTAAAAATTAACCTCACCATGTTGATATGGCGGTGAAATGATACGAAAGCAATGTATCCATATTACGATTAGTCATTACATTACAGAAATGAGAGATGAACAACAAAGGAGAGTGAGTTGACAAATGAAAGATTCCAAAAGCATAGATCGGCGTAATTTGTATATTTGAGAGAGAAAATGTTAATTTTGAATTCGAATTTCATATCTCATTGAATCTCTTGTTATAAAAACTTAATAAATTTCATTTATGTCAAAACTAATTATGAGATGTTAAATTCGTTCGATTCAAAAACAATGAGGGACAATAAAGACTTTGCAAGTGGTTTGGAGGGAAAAAATTAAGTTTATGGTTAGCTTGACCTAACAAGCTATTATAATAAAAAAAAAACTATAAAAGATAATAATGATTTTGAAATTACAATTTTATTTTTATTTTTTGAGGAAAAAAATTGTTTGAGAATCCGTCAACTACAATTGGAATAAACAACTTATTTCACATGTCCATCCTTGTCATCTATAAACAAAGTCTCCACAGGTCCATCCTTAATGTTGAATAAGAATATAGTTTGTACATCATTGGCATCTTGTTCTTGTTTGGACCTCAACTTAGATCATTTTCAAAGATGCAAATGTGGAAGAATTTGCCTTAATTGAAGTTGAAACTCATTGTTATTCATTTCAAAGAAGCAAATGTTGAATAAGATTATGGTGGCAAAGCCAAAAATCCGCCTAATACAAACAGTTTATACATTAGATGGACGACTTTACGGCCTATAGCGGAAGCATGGCGGGCAATTTACAATACTTTATACTTAGAGTTTAATTTTCATGCATGATCACAACCATTCATTGTGTGTTACTTGTTATTGTAAAAGTCAAACAAATAAAATTATCTACAGATTTTGATAATGTGACACTCTAAGCCCAAAATATATATTATTGCTTTATTCAAAATCAGAGTTTCATTCATATCAGAAAAAGTCAAACAAACTTTTTTAGTAACTATTATTTTATTATTATTTTCAAGGTTAGGATTCCACATTGACCTATAACAGAACATAATTCACATTTTCACTTCATTAAAAATTATATGAGCAACAACAACATTAAATCCTCTCTAAAAACACAACAACATTAAATCATTTGTTTTTTCGTGTGACCAAACAACATTAAATCCTTTGTTTTTAAAATAATGGTCTTGTTAACGAGCGTTTCAGACACTCTTTAAATATTACTATAAAAGAAGCAATTATTCTTAAAAAAAATCAAATATTTCGATTTTCAAGGTATTGATTAGATGCATTTTCATAAATACTTATTGCTTATAATTCATAAAGAGTGTCCTGGAGGCACTCGTTAACATTTTCTTAAAAATAATTTCTTTGACAGTTACTTATATTATAACAACTAAATAAATAGTCCTCGTAAGTTTAGTTCAGCTGATATAGACAATACATAATATATGTAAGGTCCGGGTTCGAACCCACAGCCGCCACCAAAAATAACTATATAAATAAGTTACATCTCTTTTTCAGTATCATTATAACCATTGAATATCTACATAAATTAGCATTTTCCTTAAATTAAAAACACGCAAAACAACAATAACAAGGTTCTAATGCTTAATAGTCAAACAAAAAAACACATGGGAATTTGTAATCTGATAAAATGAAAATGATGAGAACAAACTCACACAAACAGAATGGAGAACAATAACAAGGGGCTTATGCTAATGGTGTTTTTTTTCTTCTTTTGCTCCATGCCCAATTTCTCTATACAGAAAACTTTTACTACTATTGCTCCAAATCAGTTTATGCAATACGGTGATACTCTTGTTTCTGCAGCTGGAACCTTTGAAGCAGGATTTTTCAACTTTGGAGATTCACAGCGCCAATACTTCTGTATATGGTACAAGAACATATCACCAAGGACTATTGTGTGGGTTGCCAATAGAAATACTCCTGCACAAAACTCAACAGCAATGCTGAAACTTAACGATCAAGGAAGTCCTGTTATTCTTGATGGCTCCAAAGGCATTATCTGGAATTCCAATTCATCAAGAATTGTAGTGAACCCAGTTGTTCAGCTTTTGGATTCGGGAAATCTTGTCCTGAAAGATGCAAACAACTCTCAGGACTTTCTGTGGGAAAGTTTTGACTATCCCGGTAACACTTTCCTTGCTGGAATGAAGTTGAAAAGTAACTTGGTTACTGGTCCATATAGATATCTCACATCTTGGAAAAACCCTCAAGATCCTGCCGAGGGTGAGTGTTCATATAAGATAGATACACATGGTTTTCCTCAACTGGTTACTGCAAAGGGATCAAAGGTTCTGTATAGAGGAGGGTCATGGAATGGATTTCTTTTCACTGGTGTTTCATGGCAAAGACTGCATAGAGTCTTGAATTTCTCAGTAGTGGTCACCGACAAAGAATTCTCTTATCAATATGAAACTTTGAACAGTTCAATTAATACTAGATTGGTGCTAGATCCATATGGAACTTCACAACGTTTTCAATGGTCAGATAGGACACAGATTTGGGAGGCTATATATGCTCTTCCTGCAGACCAGTGTGATGCTTATGACTTGTGCGGTAACAATTCTAACTGCAATGGTGATATCTTTCCAATATGTGAATGCTTAGAAGGTTTCGTGCCAAAATTTCAACCAGAGTGGGAGTCATCAAATTGGTCTGGTGGGTGTGTAAGGAAAACACGTTTAAATTGTCTCCATGGCGATGGATTTTTACAGTACACAAACATGAAGTTGCCAGACACGTCAACTTCTTGGAATAACAAGAGCTTGAGCCTTCACGAATGTAAGACAAAGTGTTTGAAAAACTGTTCTTGCACGGCATATGCAAATTCAGATATCAGAGATGGTGGAAGTGGCTGCTTACTTTGGTTTGACAACATTGTGGACATGAGAAAACATCCAGACCTAGGACAAGACATTTACATACGGCTGGCATCTTCAGAACTTGGTATTTTCATTTCTTAGTACATATTTTGTCCTTTCAGTTAGATATATAGCATAAATTTACATATTTCACCATTTGTGTTGATATTATTAAGGACTGGTTAATTGTCTCCATGACGATGGATTTTCACTTTCACCATTTGTGTTCAACTTCCAAATGGAAGTTTTGTTCTTTATACATGCTTTTTTCTTCTCTTTAGTATGCTGCTATACCTTCTTGTTGACTGACATTAACTTCAACCCTCAGATCATAAAAAGAATAAGCGGAAATTGAAGCTTGCTGGGACTCTTGCAGGAGTTGTTGCATTCATTATAGGACTAACCGTTCTCGTATTGATCACATCAGTATACAGAAAGAAGCTTGGTGAGCCGAGTGAAAAAGTTATGACAAGTAAATCTCAAATACTTTTTATGATTTACTTACTCAAATAGCGCTGCAAACAGAATTATTTACAAATTACAATGAACTCTAAAGTTTGATTTATGTGTTCCGTTACTTTCTTAACATTAAACCACTTAAATTGTTACTTCAGGGTATATAAAAAATTTATTTCTCTGGAAGCACAAGAAGGAGAAGGAATATTGTGATTTGGCAACACTATTTGATTTTTCAACCATCACTATTGCAACAAATAATTTCTCTGTCAGAAACAAGTTGGGAGAAGGGGGTTTTGGACCAGTGTACAAGGTAGAGTCTTCGATATCATGTTAGTTTATCTATATAGTTATTTCACCAAGTACTCTAAGTACTAAAATTTTCAAAAATACTACTAGGGCGTAATGGTAGACGGCCAAGAAATTGCTGTTAAGAGGCTTTCTAAAACATCGGCACAAGGAATCGAGGAGTTCAAAAATGAAGTAAACTTGATGGCAACACTTCAACACCGTAATCTTGTAAAACTTCTTGGTTGTTCTATTCAACAAGATGAAAAGTTGTTGATCTATGAATTCATGGCCAACAGAAGCTTGGATTACTTTATTTTTGGTTTGAACTTTCTCACCAACCAAATTAATTTCTCTTAGTTTAGTATTGTCATAATGTAGTTCCCATGCTAACTTAAGAATGTGAAATTTGTTAGATACTATGCGAAGCAGATTGCTAAATTGGATTAAGCGCCTGGAAATTATTGATGGAATTGCTCGAGGGCTGTTGTATCTTCATCAAGATTCTACACTAAGAATCATACATAGAGATATGAAAACAAGCAATATTCTTCTTGATATTGATATGATCCCAAAGATAGCAGATTTTGGTTTAGCCAGATCATTTATGGGAGACGAAGCAGAGGCTAATACAAATAGATTGATCGGATCATAGTAATATCTAACTTACATTTATTTCAATTTAAGGCTTAAATGACTTTTTAGTCTTTGAAATATACTTTGATTTCAGTTTCGTTTCTATTCAAGATTTTTATCAGTTTGTATTCCGAAAATACAGGAAAGATTGTTTTTGATCCTCATTATTTTGTTTTTAGTCTTTGATAATAATTGTTCAATTTGGAGTATTAGTCCATAGAATAGAGACTATACATGGACTATGTCCAATATCAACAAATATTACAAGCATTGTGTTCTATGTTTTAGGCATTATTACTGATAAGAATTTTATTTAGGGACTAATTACTAAAAAAATTACGGTACTTATTTAAACCTTCAGTTCTGTGCCATGTTGCAGCTACTTTTACTAAAAACTGCAAAAAAAAATTCTTGCAGTGGATATATGCCTCCAGAATATGCAGCGGATGGATCCTTCTCAATAAAATCTGATGTTTTCAGCTTTGGAGTCGTTGTACTTGAGATAATTAGCGGTAGAAAGAATCATGGATTTCGTGACCCTCTACATCGTCTTAACCTTCTTGGTTATGTAAGTTTTGAAGTGTATATGTTTCTCTATCTTGTAACACACTATTTATTTTTTAGTTGCTTTCCATATATCCCTTTTTTTGGTCTCGATAAATCTACTGCATGGGAAGAAATTCAAAATGAAAACTAATTTATAAGATAATAATTTAAAATGAACTCCACACATTCCAACACACAAAATAAATCAATCAATCAAAATCCACATTATAAGTGTTGAGCTTACTCATGTTGTAACTTTGATGTCATTTTAGGCTTGGAGACTATGGATTGAAGAAAGACCACTGGAGTTAATAGCAGACATATTATATGATGATGAGGCCATATGTTCAGAAATAATAAGATTTATTCATGTTGGTCTATTGTGTGTACAACAGTTACCAGAAGATAGGCCTAACATGTCATCTGTGGTCTTTATGTTAAAGGGCGAAAAGTTACTCCCCAAACCAAATGAACCTGGGTTCTATGCTGCAAGGGATAATACAAATAGCATGGAATCTTCATCTAAAGATTTTTCAATAAGCGAAGCTTCAATCTCATTGTTAGAGGCCCGATAGAATGCCACTGTGTGTGATATTATAGATATAGATAGATCATAGAACACTAATGTGTTGTACATGTGTAATTTTGTTAGTCTGATTCTTGATAAATTCCTGTTGTAAAAGCAGATTTCAAAAACTTATTTAAAAGAAGATGCCATTTATATCTGGTATTGTAAATCAATTATTGTTGTAATGTAACAGAATTATGGGATACTTGATGTCCATTTGTAGAATCGTTTCCAATCTGAAATGTCATTTTTTTATCTTTTGGAATGTGATTATTAATATGGAACCATCACATGCTGCAAACATGCTCTCTTTTTGTAAAAGTTAATTGCTATCAGAAGGTTTATGATAAGGGCTCACATTGGTAGTATGAGATGCTCAGACAAGTATTTGAGTGGCTTGGTTCTCACTTTTATACCTAGCTTTAAGGGAGGAATTTCCAAGTGCTTGATACTTATCAATTTATATTAGATCTGGTTGTCTAGCGGCCAACACACGGTGGGATTTAGTCCCACATCGGATAGGAGGCACTCCACACCGTACAAGCCGGTTTTGTAAGGATAAGTTAGGTCGTGACATGGTATCAGAGCCTATCAGGTCTATTGTTGGGCTTCCTGCATCGTCCACGCTTCAGGCCCATTGGTCCGGGCTGAAGTGCGAGGGAGTGTGTTAACAGGATTAGCAGATTCATCAATTACAACAGATGCATTAATGCCGCAATACAAAGGAGATATGTCTGCAATCTTGTAGGCAGAGCATTATGAAGATGCTTGCGGATAAGCAATGCCGCAATACAAAGGAGATTAAAGAAAAGGTTTGCATTTCTATTGTGCTGCCTGATGACCTTATTGATTTCTAACTTTTGAAGATCAGAAAGGTATGGTGGCTGTATATATTTACTCTTTTTTTCTAAAAATATAGTTTTTAAATGATTGTTTCATTAGATTCCTTTAAGTTTTAATCTTGCATATTTTCATCATTGCTAATGAATAAACATTTTTTTGTTATACCTATATTGTTAAGTTGTGATATGTTGAGCATTGCTTGAAGTTTTCATATTCAGTTGGGTGTCGTTTTTGTTAGGTGATTTATGATTCAGTGGATTTTTGTAGCCGCATCAGTTATGTGCTTAATAAACTTGCTCAGTGTCGTTTTTTATCTTCCTTTTATTGACATATCCCTATCATTTGGTGAATATGATGAACTAATTCCATATGTTTACTTAAAAGATTGTGTCACAGTTTTTAGAAAACTGTAGAATATAACTAATCAAGTTAATTTATTTTATGAACAAAAGTGTTACAAAAAAATATAAACAAGTAACACTTTATGAATGTTACTAATAATACAAATTATTACTAAAACTCTTTAGTAACACGGATTTTACCTAACAATTAGTAACATTTTTCTTGATTTAGTTACATATTTTAATTATTACTAAATCTCAATTATGTTGTAGTGATTGTTATTGATGACATTATAAGATTTTGTTGATATAGCAAATACATTGTTATAAGGGACATTAAGAGCAGTTTCTGCAGCAACCAAATTAGGTATTGGGATTGAGTTGCTTCAAACTCATAATCAACATCTATAGTATTTTCATTAAGAGCAGTTTCTGCAGCTGACTTATTGTCCAGGGATGCATGTGTTGTAGTAGTTGCACTGCCATTTTTGGCTTTTCAAGTACAGCCCCAACCTTGATGCATCAACCACCATGAACCACCGTTGAAGTTGCACCACACCTACCCGACCGACTCTTATCTTCCCCGGCCAGAGCATGTATATATCACAATTCAAATATAGTAGAACTAACAATTAAAGGTAAAACCTTTTTGCCTAGAAAATTAGGTAGTTTTTATATGAATAACAATAAAATAAAAAAGTAGTAAATCATTTCATCTTGTCTTCTTTTTCAAATAGAATGGTAACTATGTTCTCTTACATTATGATATATACAAACATTAAAATGAAATTTCTAGATCATTTTGTTGGTTTTTGTTCTCGTATGAGAACTTTAGGTCAAACATAGTAGGCATTGTGCCAAGCTATACACAGTTTCAATCACAAGGTAGTTTCACATCAGTAAAATGTGATGCATTAGTAGAATTAGGCAATTGACTTATGGGTTCAGATGTTGTTGGACGAACATATGTAGGATGTCCATCAATTCATCGTTCGATATGAACAATTTACAACTTGTGACAGCATAAACAAAATCACTTCACAATTTAAATATAAATATGCAGATTCAAACTAAAGTAAATGAAACACTTAACATCAAAAAATCAAAGATTAGCAAAGAACTCACCAACCAGTTTGGGCATTTCCAATAACTCGTTTTAGGGTTTTCAATGGAATTGAAGATGAATTGGAGTATATTTAGCAACAGATGATGAAGACATTGTTGACTGTGTAAAAATGGCGGAGAAGATGAGAGATGAAAAAGAAGATGGAAGAAGACAAGGAGTATAAGATTGAAGAATAGAGGTAGGACAATTTCGTATTTTCGCTATTAGTCCATCTCATTTAATGACCCAACAACTTCTTTACTTAACTTCAATTTGTCATGTTAGTGTAAGTCACGTTATCGTCTGGTTGTCACATATTTTTTGAAAATGAGACTTACGTCAAGGACCAATTACAACATATTTGATCTTTCAATGAATGGTAATGTTCATTATTATAGTTTTGTAGTAAATATATGATATAAATACATATATTTTTAGAATATGTGACATTGATTAGACATTTATATACTAAAACTATAGTAATTGGTATTGTCATTTATCGTAAGAAACGGAGAGGATCTATACTCAGCTAAATTATAGTGACAAACAACATATTTAAGCTTTTTGTTTATAATCCATAACAAATGAGGCATGAACGTCACGGTTACGATATATTGTATTTTTTTTTTAAACTAATATAATTTAATTTGTTGCTCCATTCATTTCTTTTTAAGTATCATTCTGGTACACTTTTTGTTTCTATTTAAGTGTAGACCTCGGTGGCTCATCAATGGCTTCCGTCAAGTGGTCTTAGATTCAGGCTTGTCAGATGTCCCGGTTGAAGGGTATCTGTTTACTTAGTTCAAGAGCCTTGGTACTCCGCGTGCGGTGGAGGAAAGGTTAGACCGTGCTCTTGCTAACAACTTATGGTTTAATTTATTTTCGAATGCTATTGTTGAAACTCTACACCTCAGCATCTGCATCTGCATCTGATCACTATCATATTTTATTGAATGTCTCTCCTACACCTCGGCATCATCACCATAAGCCTAATTTTCGTTACGAAAATGCGTGGCACTTGGAACCGGGTTTCAAGATACTTGTTACTAACTCTTGGCAGGTGTACTCTTCTAATTCTCTTATTTCGAAGTTGTCGTCGTGCACCGAAGATATGTCTATTTGGAGGAAAACTCACTAACACCAATTGAAAGTCGACATTGAAGATTGTCGTAGACAATTACATAACATGTGGCTGGTCTCTTCAGGTGAGGATCAATGTCGAATGTTTGAATTAAGGAAACGTATGCAACGTTTATTATCTCAAGATGATGCATATTGGCGACAACGTGCTAAGACTCATTGGTATGAAGATGGGGATAGAAACACACAAAAATTTCATGCTTCAGCTACAACATGTAAAAAGGTAAATCGCATACTCTCTCTTGATGATGATAATGGTAATAAAATTACCAATGAGCAGGGTTTGCGTGAAGTAGCACGACAATATTTTGTGGATATTTTTCAAAAGCAAGGAGGTGACGTTTCTTCGGTTATTGATGTTATAAACCCTTCTATTTCTGCCCTGGCTAATGAAAAACTCACGGCCCCTTTCACAAAGGCTGAGTTTTGTGTTGCTATGTTTGCCATGGAACCAGACAAATGTTCAGGGCAGGATGGTTATAGTCCGGGTTTTTTTTATCAACATCTTTGGAATCTATGTAGTGATGGTATCTTTAAGGAATGTTGTGCTTGGTTAGAAACGGGTGCGTTCCCACCTGACTTGAATATTACAAATATTGCTCTTATTCCGAAAGGTTCCACGCAGATTAGCATGAAGGATTGGCATCATATAGCTTTATGTAATGTGTTGTACAAAATTATTTCTAAGGTGTTAGAAAACAGGTTAAAGGATGTTTTACCTCAATGCATCTCTGATAACCAGACTGCTTTTGTTTCGGGTCGTTCAATCTTGGATAATGCTATGGTGGCCATCGAAGTTTTACACTTCATGAAAACAAAGAAGCGAGGTGAAGACAGGTATGTTGCTTTGAAACTAGATACAAGTAAAGCTTATGATAGAATAGACTGGGACTACTTGTGTGCTGTTATGGTTAAAATGGGTTTTCAAAGTCGTTGGATACAATGGATGAGTATGTGTGTCGAGTCTGTGGACTATTATGTGCTTGTTAATGGTGAACAGGTTGGCCCTATTATTCCGGGATGTGGTCTTCGTCAAGGAGACCCTCTTTCCCCGTATTTGTTTATCATTTTTGCAGAAGGTTTATCTTCTTTGATTAGAGATGCTGAGGCGTGTGGAGCTCTTACGGGTACTAAAATTTTCCGTAGGGCGCCCCCGGTATCTCATTTGTTGTTCGTTGATGACTGCTTCTTGTTTTTCAGAGCTGAAGAGGGTGAGGCAACTGTTATGAAAAATATTCTTTCTCTTTATGAAACAGCGTCTAGGCAGGCTATCAGCTTACCCAAATCTGAAATATATTGTAGTCGTAATGTTCCTGATCCGCTCAAGCAAACAATCACTAATATTCTTGGGGTTTAAGTAGTATTAGGCACAGGTAAATATCTGGGTCTGCCATCCATGATAGGCAAGGATCCCACGACAACTTTTTCTTATATCAAGGATCGTGTGTGGCAGAAAATAAACTCTTAGAGTGGCAATGTCTCTCTAAAGCAGGTCGTGAAGTGATGATAAAATCTGTTTTACAGGCTATTCCATTGTATGTCATGAGTTTATTTCAATTACCATCTACTATGATCGATTCAATTGAGAAAATTATGAATTCCTTTTGTTGGGGTCATGGGAGAGCTAATCTGAGAAGTATTCATTGGATGAATTGGGAGAAACTATCTGCACCAAAAATTCATGGAGGTATGGGGTTTAAAGACCTCACTGCTTTCAACTTGGCTATGTTAGGTAAGCAGGGTTGGAAATTTATTACAGAACCAGACTCCCTTGTCGCGTGCATTTACAAAGCACGCTATTTTCCTTCACACTCCTATCTCATGGCTCAGATATGGCACAATCCTAGCTATGTTTGCCACAATATTTTAAATGTCAGGTTTATTGTTCGCGGTGGGGCTCGATGAGGTATCGGTTCAGGTGCGTCTATATCTATTCTTAATGAACCATGGTTATCCAATGGGGAGTCCATCCCTCGTGACATTCAAGGTGCTCATTTCGTCCAAAATTTTACTATTAACAACTTGATGAATTTATATGATAAAAGATGGAATGAACAGGTGGTAAGACAGGTATTTAGTACAGATATTGCAGATAAAATTCTCCATACACCACTTATCTCTCAGGTTTATGAGGATAAAATTATATGGAAAGTGGAACGAAATGGAAGGTATGTTATGCGTAGCGCCTACAGGTTATGTGTATCTGAGTTAGTCAACTCCTCTCATCTCGTCCGGGTTTTTGGACGGGGATATGAAAAATTAAGGTACCACCGAAAGTCAAGAATTTATTCTGGAGTATGTGTCGGGGATGCTTACCGACCTGTGTCCTTCTGCTTGATAAAGGTGTTGTTTGGCCAACAATTTGTGCTAGTTGTGACTCGACCCATGAAGACCTTAATCACGTATTTTTTGACTGTCCTTTTTCTGTCCATGTTTGGAATCGGACTGGTCTTTGGGGTTCTATCCAACATGCTTTAGCTAGTACCACCTCGGTGTGGAAGCTATTTTTTCACTGTTGGAAAATTTATCTGTGGAACTGGGCCAACGGCTGGCATCTGTTTTTTGGAGTATCTAGAAGCATCGTAATCTCCGTGTGTGGGAGGTTGTAATGAAAAACAGTGCTACTGTTGTGGAGCGCGCTCGAAACATGGTTGAAGACTGGAAGGTGGCTAATTCCCCGGCTATGCTAGCATCTTTGACTCCACAACAGTCGTTCCCCTCTACTGATGGAGAGGTTTCTCCCCCGCTGCCACAACCTGTCCCGAGGTGGGGAGCCCCTGCGTTAGGAAGGTACAAATGCAATATTGATGCTTCTTTCTCTTCTCACCTCAATTACACAGGCATTGGCATCTGCATTCGTGATTCTGCTAGCATTCTTGTGTTGGCAAAGGCTTTGAGTTATCCGTGTTGCGTTTCTACGGATGTGGGTGAAGCTTTGGGTTTGCACTCGGCATTTCAATGGTTGGATGATATGCATTTTCATAGTGTGGACTTCGAAACGGACTCTAAGCTGACGATTAGTGCTTTTCTGTCTACTAGGAACGACATGTCTGAATTTGGTTGTATTATTTCCTCTTGTTGTTCTTTATTTAGTTCTACTTTTGTTAACTCTAGGGTGGAGTTTGTTAGGCGACAAGCTAACGGGGTTGATCACGCTCTTGCACGTGAGGCCTTGTTACTCGCTAGTCCCGCCATTTATTATGATATACCCGATTGTATTGAAACTCTGATTATCAATTAAATGCTATAAGCATGTTTCCTTCAAAAAAAAGTGTAATTTTGATATTTTATTAAAGATATCATTTGTCAATTATACTCTTTTTTAATTACTCGAATTTAAACTTCGATGAAATTAGATTTTGTTCCTCGTGATAGTGGTTCTTAATTGTTTGTTATGAGAGAAAATACAACGATGTGACCGGCGGTTCATATTTTCTTGAGAAAGAGAGAAAATTCATGGACAAAAAAATAAATTTGTTTATGTACTAAAATAATGGTATTATAGAAGGGAAAAAACTTTAAAATTAAAGCTTGGGTGACTTTCTAGTTTGAATAAGGTGTCCTTTTATAAGGGTTTTGTGGGTCTTCCGTATCGCGGAGCTTCGGGGTAAGGATTGCCACAGGAGCCGCTAGCTCTCTAATGAAATCAAGTCCCGAATGCAGTAGAGCTCAAATCTCACCGGAGGAAAAAACTTTCATTCTTCTGTCTTGAAAGCGAGTGAGCAAACCCCCATTTTCCGCTGGCAGCTAAGGGAGAGTAAGAAAATCTTTTTTTTTTAATCAGCGCCTCCTTTTCTTTTGGGTATGCAAGTACTACGAGTCCTCTCACTACCAACCAGCAGACATCATCTAGATGGTCTTGCCGGTATCCATGAGATGTCTGAAACCATGATCTTTTGCTCGAACTCTAATACATTGTAGTAGAAGGCAGGTAATATCAGATAAAATCTCATATAACGTAGATCCCGACCCCGGCCCGGGGCTGGCTTTTTGGGAAGCCCAGTTGGCCTTCTAGCGATAGCTTCCTTTTCCGCTTTCAGACAAGTAGCTAAGTCGCCTTAATCCAACGACGTGATTCAAAAGAAGTGGTTGAGATCCTCTAGCCTTCCACTTCGTCAAATCCTTCTTTCAGTCTCCCGCCTCATCCAAGATGGAAACTCCATTTCATTTTGTGCCTTTTTCTCACCTTGAAATCCAGCTATTCCAACTCCCTAATAGAATGAAGGGCAGTTGGCGCTCGGGAAGACTTTCCTGTCGGGTTGGAAAACCAACATCATTTCAAGAGATTAGCCCCGCGAGATCGAAGAATCATAGCTGTCAGTGCATTAGCAAAGCAGACCCAGAAAGGGAGAGTTCTTCTTTTTCAAGAATGGGCATTACCGCAGCTTTGACTTTCTTAGTAGACTATTCTAAAGACAATGAATTATGGGTGTTTGTGTGCGGTTTGGATCGGTTTAAAGATAAAAAGTTACCCGATCCAAAATAAAAATCATATGTGGTTCGATTCGTTTTGGATGGTTAATATAAAAAAAATTGATATTTATATGCGGTTTAATTTGGATTGGTTTTTGGATATCCAAAATACAACATGCATTTTCTTTTTATTAATATTACACGTACTTTGTAAGTACAAAATATAACACAAATATATTGAGAAAATTAACATTACACGATCAAAATGATAGATTATATTTGAAACATATGAAGTAGAAATAATAAATATTAAATTAATGCAATATATAAAGAGTAAATTACACTCCCTTCCTCTCAAATATGCTTGAACTATACTCATATTTCCTCTTATGTTAAAATATACACTTTCCTCCCTTTTTATTCAAAACATATTAGAAAATATTTCACTACCCTCCCTTGAGAGAAGCTTGAATTACATTCTCATCCCCTCTTTTGTTAAAATCTATGCTTTACTCCCTCAATATATTTTTTTTATTTCTAATAATCTAGCAAAAAAAAACTAACATGCTTCAAAGAAAAATAATATTGCGGGACCATTTTAATATAGTCAAAATTGGAATACATATTTTTCGCTATTTTTTGTTCATAGTTTCATTAAGATGTAGTTTTAAACCCTTATAAAATATGAAACAACCCAAAATAAAATTAAAATATGTGAAAATTTACTAAAATAAATTAAGTATGGTTATTTAAAACTGAATTTTGTACACCAAATTATAAAATTAATAACAAAATATTTAAATTTAATTATCATTGACATTTAAATCATTAAGAAACGAATTTTTTTTTGTTAAATTAGTATATATTATAAAAAAAAATGTGCTAAGTTAGGAGCAAATTGACATGAAGGAATAAAGGACATCCCAACGAAGTTGACACCCCACTCTAAGCCTACAGTTGTCGAGTGCTCATATATATTATTAAAAAAAAGGAAAAAAATATACATAAAAACTGGGGGGGCATAAAACTTAACCCAATGCATCCAAGTGAGTCAACCCTAACAGGAAATACAACCAATAACAACAGCACACTTGATTCAATCCTAGTCAAGTCTAACAAACGATGTTTGCGAGCACCAATGAGGTATAAAAGTCGGCGAGTGAACCATCTGTCAACACAAAATCGGACCACGTCAATTCACTACACCATCAACAGCAAGCATTAACGACTTTCAAGTCCCAAACATAGTGTATCCCAACAATTCAGTAACCAACAACGAATTCAAAGGAGCAAAGAGAATTTACGTGCATAACAACCCAACCAGCAGACACGAGTCTGAACTCAAGCCTTTCACGAATGGCAATGAATCTAACCGCCAACACAGTAGCGAATTCACAAACCAACCACTCACTGAATAACAGCAAGTTTATACGGCCATTTCTAGCCTATCAATATGAAACCTCTGTCTAATGGAGCTGCCAATAGACAAAACCAACACTCTCCAAAGAGAAATGCCAAAAGAGCATATCTGATTTGAGTCTCGAACATAGTAAATAAAATCATTGAGAATGATAGTGATCCCGGTGCCAACACGATAATGGATCCACGAACCAACTACTCCTTGTGACAAAGGACAGTAAGTTAAGAGGTCATTCTGACTCACCAATCTGAGATCACCGCGCGGAGGCAGCCTATGCTCAACCTATTCAAAACCAAACACGAAGAACACATCCACCACCACAGCAAAGATCAAAAGCGAACAAACCACAATAGATATGAAACAACTAGATCGCACCACTACTATATATAGTGGCGACGCAACCTCAACAAACACAAACCCAATCTCCAACTTTTAAGAGTGAACCCAAACGAAGGAGATCTGAATAGCCAAAGGCTATAAAATACCAACGACTACAATTGATAAGGAGGCGGATGTGGTTTTAACAGATCCATGGGTTAAATCATCGACGATTGCAAAAACGACAAAGACTTTAAATCATTCTGAAACTACCGATGACGACGAAAGGCCATCTGCCTCACCTTCGGTGTGTAGAGGTGATGCGACAGTGAGGCGAGCGCACCACCCACACTATGGCTACATGAAAACAGAGAGCTTTGGATGTTAAAGGGGGACAAAGGGTTTTTGTTGGTGGAGGGCGGCGGTTTCTTTTGGTGGTGCGAAGAGGAAAAAGGGTTTGAAAATCAATAATCAAAAGGGGAGGCAGAGGACGACAGCGCTGGTGTTCTCCTCCTTCTTCTTTTGATTTATAACACAAAAAACTTGTAAGCAAGAACATGAGGAAAAACTCTAGGAAAAAATAATTCCTATTATAAAAATATTTATTTATGTTAAAATAGATTAAAGTGTAATTCGTATTTAACTATTCAGGCAGAAGGTTTTAATTCAGAAAATTGTTGTTGACACATATGATAGGGCTGAAAAACACATGTAAAAGACGAAAATGCCTCTGTGACAATTAACTACCAAAGTAAGGAACCGGCTGCAGTTAACTACCGAAGTTCCTTCGAATTGCCGACGTAAAAAGGAAAGAAAAAAAAAAAAAAACCCTTTACTATATGCATGTTTCTATTATGTCAGCTTTTGTTTTCTCTTTTCGGTTAGAAACCATTCTAGAAGCTGTGGGTCAGCACCTTCTACCATGAGCTGATTACAGATTCTGCCTATGTGTCGTTGTAATGGGGGAAGTTTATTATGGGTTTTATCTCTCATGAGACTGTGTATGGACTATGGAGCTGTGCTGTTTAGCCAGCAGATGAATCGATTGAAGCTTATCACCTTTTGGATTTAGAAACACAAAGGAAAAACCATAGGACCATATATGTTCATTGAATATATTAGTCAAGCAAAGATATGACAACTTAGGAAAACTGCGACTGTAACATAATGGTGGACCGATACGTGATTTGTGCCGAAGAAACATGCATATAGGGCAATACGTGATTTACCACATTGAAAAAAAAAATTGAGAGTTCTTCGGCAATACGTGATATATAGGGCAATATGTGGAAAATAATATTATATATATATATATATGTTCGTTCCATATGTAATTGCGTTAATGTGTTGTTTAATTTAATGATATGTAATGAGTTGTAATGTGTTGTTTAACTATGGACATTTAATTATTGACACTATGTAATGTTTTGATGAATTTCAAACATTTGTGTAATTTGAACTAAATGTCGGTTTGATTTAATTATGGACAATTGTAAAAAATATTGTATTTTTCTTGTTTATCACTGAGTTTAAATGTTGTATGAGTTATATTGCATTTGAAAATGTTCTGGTTTAATTACAGGTAAAAATTGGCTGAAAAAATGGCTTGAAATGTTTACAATTATGCAGAACCCACTGTTTGCATAATTGTTTTTTTCGGCAGTTAACTACCGAGGTTTTCCTCTGGCAGTTAACTACAGCCAGTTTAGGAAATCCTCAGCAGTTGCCGAGGGACAATTTCGTCTTTTCGTTGGGAGATATAATATATTGTTTTATATCGCGCCAACCGCGAAGATTTGACCAACTCTGTAGCAAGAAACCATGACTCCGCTTTTTCTTAGCTTCCTTCCATTGGATTCGTTGCTTCATTCCTCTACTCCGAGAATATTGATCTCAGCTGCAACGGCGCCGTTTCTTTGCGGGGCCACATGTTTACGCTAGAATTTGGGAGAGAATGAAGATGAAAGATTTTAAGGTAAGTTTTCTAAAATTATTTTTTTTTCAAAATTACCGTTATGCTTGTATAGTTTGAAAATTCCTTTATTTTATACACCACATACCAATTCAATGATTACTGTATGGTTGAGGTCTCTGCAATGTACACGTTTATGATAAGTTGTTGTTTCTTGTAAGAATAGTCATTGTTGTTATTGTTGATGTTTCAATCCAAATAACCTATTTCACAGGTAACTCTATAACTTAAAGTTGAACAAGACTTTAATTTGTTTTACATCACAGGCTTCCTGTTGGTGTTGTCTGGACCTTACATCATTTTCATATGGCCTGTTTGAAGAACGTATAAGAACCTCTGAAACACTATCACGAACACCAGACACAACACTGATACGGACATGTCATTACGAATAATGATTTGAGAAAATCAATTATTTTAATGTAATTACATGTGTCGGTTTTGGACACTAACACGTGTTGGACACCAAACACGTCTTTGATCAGATGTCTTGATGCTACAGAGATGAAAACAACTTACGAAGTGTTCATAAGTTTTGTAAGACTTTTTTGGAGAACTTATGAAAACAATTTATAATTTGTTCATAAGTTGTTTTCACTTATGAAGACAACTTTTACTAAAACAATTACTTTGGTTTTATCTTTTGCTATACAAATAACATCGGGGTTTGGCCTCGTGGTGTTGGTTTAAGACTTTGGAGTGTGTTCTTATGTAAGTCTCATGTTTGAATCCCCAAGTGTCAACAATTCATGTGTTGCGTCAGTTCATACAGAGTTTTTCTCTCGCTTTAATTGAGTCTTCCTGCTAGTAGACAGTGAGACTGGTCCCTCGAATTAGTTGGTACTTGGGCCGACTACCGAGTTTAAAAAAAAAATTATATGTAACTGCTTATACTATAAGCTGAAAATAAGTTGTTTATCCAAACATGGCTTTTGTCTTAATTGAATTTGAAAAAGACAATGCTGTTGATGACAGATGGGATTGTTGCCAGCCAAAAAGGGGCAGGTAAAAAAATTTAAGAAGCTTGGTAAGCCAGGTGAAAAATTAATAAGATACTAAAAAAGTAGCAAGCATAGGAAACCCACACAAACACAATGGAGAACCATAAGCTCGTAATGGTAATTGTCAATTTATCCCCCAAAGTTTGCAACATTGATACTTTTGGTCTCTCCCTTTCCTTTTCAATTCCATCATCCGTATTACACGTAACACTAGAAGGTCTTGACTTGAAAACGAATCAGTCAACATTGTGTCAACATACCAAGCTTTAAGGTGAGTAGGCTAGATTATACACCACAAACTTGTTGATTTTGTTTGGAATTTGCATCAATTAGCATTCACATGGGAAGACTTGGACTAAGTCTTCTCAATGGAATTTCATAAAAGGAAAATGAGGACGACAAACCAACTCAAACAGAATGCAGAACCATAATATGGTGCTAATGCTAATAGTGTGTACTTTCTTATTTTGCTCCATGCCCACTTTATCTAAACTGAAAACTCTTACTCCAAATCAGTTTATCCAATATAATGAAACCCTTGTTTCTGCTGTTGGAACCTTCGAAGCAGGATTTTTCAATTTTGGAGATCAACAACGCCAATACTTTGGTATATGGTATAAGAGCATTTTACCTAGGACTGTTGTGTGGGTTGCCAATAGAAACACCCCTGTACAAAACTCAACAGCAATGCTGAAACTCACTGATCAGGGAAGTCTTGTTATTCTTGATGGCTCCAAAGGTGTCATCTGGAACTCCAATTCATCAAGAACTACGGCGGTGAAAACAGTTGTAATGCAGTTGTTGGATTCAGGAAACCTTGTTGTGAAAGATGCAGACAGCACTCAGAACTTTTTGTGGGAAAGTTTTGATTATCCTGGTAACACTTTCCTTGCTGGAATGAAGCTGAAAAGTAACTTGGTTACTGGTCCATATAGATATCTCACATCTTGGAGAAACCCTGAAGATCCGGCTGAAGGTGAGTGTTCGTATAAGATAGATACGCATGGTTTTCCCCAACTGGTTACTGCAAAGGGGGCAATATTTCTGTATAGAGCAGGGTCATGGAATGGATTTCTTTTCACTGGTGTTTCATGGCAAAGAATGCATAGAGTCTTGAATTTCTCAGTAATGTTAACTGACAAAGAAATCTCTTACGAATATGAAACTTTGAACAGTTCAATTATTACTAGAGTGGTGCTAGACCCAAATGGATTATCACAACGTTTACAATGGACAGATAGGACACAGAATTGGGAAGCTTTAGCTAATCGTCCTGCAGATCAGTGTGATGCTTATGCCTTTTGTGGTATCAATTCTAACTGCAATATTAATGACTTTCCAGTATGTGAATGCTTGAAAAGTTTCATGCCAAAATTTCAACCAGAGTGGGAGTCATCAAATTGGTCTGGTGGATGCGTAAGGAAAACACATTTAAATTGTCTCCATGGAGATGGATTTTTATCTTACACAAACATGAAGTTGCCAGATACGTCAGCATCATGGTTTGACAAAACCTTGAGCCTTGAGGAATGTAAGACAATGTGTTTGAAAAACTGTTCTTGTTCTGCATATGCAACTTTAGATATCAGAGCTGGTGGTAGTGGCTGCTTACTCTGGTTTGACGACATTGTGGACATGAGAAAACATCAAGACCAAGGACAAGACATTTACATACGGCTGGCATCTTCAGAACTTGGTATTTCATTTCTTATTACATATTTTGTCTTTTCAGTTAGATATATAGCATAAATTTATATATTTCACCATTTGTCTTGATTTTATTAATCATTGTTGAAAAATTGAAATTACGTGACACTAGTAAATTCTCTTTTCACTTTTAAGTAAGTATATACCTGAGCTATTTCTATGAACAAATGATCATAAATAAACTTCCAAATAGAAGTTGTGTTCTCTATAGATGCCTTTTTCTTCTTTTTAGTAAGCTTCTATACCTTCCTTGTTGACTGACATTAACTTCAACCCTCAGATCATAAAAGGAATAAGCTGAAATTGAAGCTTGCCGGGACTCTGGCAGGAGTTATTGCATTCATTATAGGACTAACCGTTCTTGTATTGGTCACATCAGCGTGTAGAAAGAATCTTGGTAAGCCAGAAGTTATGACAAGCAAATCTCAAGCATTTATGATTAACTTACTCAAACAGTGCTGCAGACAGAATTAGTTACAACTTACAATGAACTCTGAACTTTGATTGATGTGTTCCATTACTTTTTTAACATTAAACCACTTAAATTGTTACTTCAGGGTATATAAAAAAGTTATTTCTCTGGAAGCACAAGGAGAAGGAAGATGGTGACTTGGCTACAATATTTGATTTTTCGACCATCACTAATGCAACAAATAACTTCTCTATCAGAAACAAGTTGGGAGAAGGTGGTTTTGGACCAGTGTACAAGGTATAGTCTTGGATATCATGTTAGTTTATTTATCCGTTATTTCACCACGTACTCTCTCTTAAGTACTAAAATTTCCAAAAATATAACTAGGGTGTACTGGTAGACGGCCAAGAGATTGCTGTTAAGAGGCTTTCTAAAACATCGGGACAAGGAACTGAGGAGTTCAAAAATGAAGTAAAGTTGATGGCAACACTTCAACACCGTAATCTTGTAAAACTTCTTGGTTGTTCTATTCAACAAGATGAAAAGATGTTGATCTACGAATTCATGCCCAACAGAAGCTTGGATTGCTTTATTTTTGGTTTGAACTTTCACACCAAGCAAATTTATTTATCTCAATTTTTCTCTTGTCAAAATGTAGTTCTCATGCTAACTTAAGAATGTGAAATCTGTTAGATACTACACGGAGCAAATTACTAGATTGGACTAAGCGTTTGGAAATTATTGATGGTATTGCTCGGGGGCTGTTGTATCTCCATCAGGATTCTACATTAAGAATCATACATAGAGATCTCAAGACAAGCAATATACTTCTTGATATTGATATGATCCCAAAGATATCAGATTTTGGTTTAGCCAGATCATTTATGGGAGACCAAGCGGAGGCTAATACAAATAGAGTGATGGGAACATAGTAATTTTCACTTATTCATTTCAATTTAAGGCTTACATAACTCTTCAGTATCTAATATACATCGTGTTTGGTTTTAGTTTCTGTCAAACATTTTTGTCAGATTCAATTCCTAAAATATCGGAAAGATTTTTTTTGTCCTTGTTTTTTTGGTTTTAGTCTTTGGTAATATTTGTCCATGTTGGAATATGTAGACCATATTCAGTTTAGTCCTTAGAATAGGGACTATAAATTGACTAAGTTCAATATGGACAAATATTACAAGGATTGTTTTCTATGTTTTAGGCATTATTGCTGATAAGAATTTTTATGCACTAAATACTAGAAACTAGTGTTACTAGTATTGTGTGTTACTAGTATTTAAACCTTCACTTCTGCTATGTCACAACCCCTTTTAATATTATATTTTTCCAACTTCAATGTTCTTTCTTGCAGTGGATATATGCCTCCAGAATATGCGGTGCATGGGTCTTTCTCAATAAAATCTGATGTTTTTAGTTTTGGAGTCGTTGTACTTGAGATAATTAGGGGTAGGAAGAATCGCGGATTTTGTGACCCTCTACATCATCTAAACCTTCTTGGTCATGTAAGTTTTGAAGTTTATGTGTTTTTATATCTTATGACACAATATAGTTATCCCTTTTTTGTCTCAATAAATTTTCTGGATGGTAAAAAATTCTAAAGGAATATTTATTCTCATCATGAATAATAACTGAAAGTAAACTCCACACATACATACGCAAAAAATAAATCAATCAACCAAAATCCACTTTATAGGATTGAGCTTACTCTTTTTGTAACCTTGATGTCATTTTAGGCATGGCGACTATGGATTGAAGGCAGGCCAGAGGAGTTAATAGCTGACATATTATATGATGAGGCAATATATTCAGAAATAATAAGATTTATTCATGTTGGTCTATTGTGTGTACAACAGAAACCAGAAAATAGGCCTAACATGTCATCCGTGGTTTTTATGTTGAAGGGTGAAAAATTACTCCCAAAACCAAGTGAACCCGGGTTCTACGCAGGAAGAGATAATAATATTAATAATAATACAATCAGCACAGGATCTTCATCTAAAGGGTGTTCAGTAAATGAAGCTTCAATCTCATTGTTAGAGGCAAGATAGAGTGCGACTGTGATTACTTATATGGATGAAATACTGTTAAAAATGTGCTAAAGAATTTGGTTTTTCTAAACATATAGATAGAGCATAGAATACTAATGTGTTGTATATGTGTAATTTTATGTTAGTATGATTCAGTGAATCTAGATAAATTCCTGTTGTAAAAGCAAAGTTATAACTTGTATATTATAAATCAATTAATTTTGCAATGTATTAGAGTTCTGTATGGAAAATTGGAAGAGAAATGCTAGCAACACTCTCTCTAACACTCACTCTTTTATTGGATGAAATCAATGTATGTCCCACCAGTTTGTGTGGATTCAATTTTAAAAGTGGAGACCCACAATGATTTAAATCAATAAGAGAGTGAGTATTAGAGAGAATGTTCAAAAGAGAGTGTTGCTAGCATTACTCAAACTGGAATCGGCTTACTTGGGTACTCCAAATTGAACATGTGTTGACCATTTGTAGAATAGTTTGCTATCTAAAATCTTCTTTTGAGGGGTATGGAATGTGATTGTTTATGTGGAACCATGACTGATGTTGCAACATGCCCTCTTTTTGTAAAGATAGGATATGTGTGATTTGATCATCAAACCATTAATCTCATTTTGTAACTGAAATTGAGAAAAGCAATAATACTCCCTCGCATTATTCTCAAACCCTTATTCTCAATCTCTTCTTCTCTCTCTTTTCATTCTTTCAAAATCAACATAAAATCATAACCTTGTTCCAACACTTACTAATAGGCTTTGAAGATTCTATCATTTCTAGTCTTCCATATTATCCATAAAGATGCATACCAAATTAACCAATAACCTTTACACAACTTCTTATTCCTAACCTCCGCACTACAACATTCAAAATGCACAAAAAGATTAGGTGGAATGAAGAAGTTAAAATTAACCACCGGAACACCTTTTCCCACACTCTAAGCATCACTTCACAAAGCAAGAAGATATGAGAGGAGGTTTCCTCACCACTACCACAAAGAGAGCAAAATAAGGACTCACCCGTCGGTAAAACATTTCTCCTTGCTAGATTGATCTTGGTCGAAATACGATCATGAAGAAGTTTCCAAGAGAAAGCTACAACCTTCGGTGGAGCCTAACTTTGCCAAATGGACCGGAAGACACCTCTTCATAATTCGTCAAATGTGTAGTCGTAGCCATCAAATCATACACCAAGTTATAAGCCGACTTCACCAAAAAACCACCTCTATCCTCCGCATTCCACCACCACACATTGTCCCCCTCCGTTGGCCCCCTTTCCTCCAAGACTCCGAGAAGATCCTCTAAAATTACATTTTCCCACACAAAAATATTTCTACGCCACTCAAGGGACCAAACTTGAACACCATCGATCAACTCCCACAAATCTCCCACCTTCGCCTCCTTTTGGTTAGAAAGAGAGAACAACCTCGGAAAATTAACTCGAAGAGGATCAATTCCGACCCAAGAATCGTGCCAAAATTTAGTATTCAACCCATTGCCAATCCTTTTCGAGACCTCTCTGTTAAACCAATTAACTCCCACCGAGACCTCCAAAGAAGTAATGTCTTTCCACCATGAAGAGGAAAACCAAGGCCAAGATTCCACATTACCTTCCAACAAACCACACACATGATCACCAAAGTATTTATTAAATCGGGAAAACACAACCTTTGAACATTTTTTTCGTCATCATTATTTATTTTCAAAGTGATCGATATTTTTTGGATACTTGGTTTGATGTTCTGTTTTTATGTTTATGAGTTTATGTTTTGATAGGAGATTGGATGGGATTTCAGATCCGTGGCTTGTTTTTTGCTGGTTTCATAAACTCGTAAAGGGTATGTTGGCTCTTTTAACCTGAAAGGGTTTGGTGATTCAAAAACCCGAAAGAGTCTGGTTACTAACGTATTTGACTCATCCCTCGATCAAAGTTTTTACTCGTCTGTTTGAAACTTGTTGTCTTTGGTGGTCTTCCTTGATTCACGGATATTTCCATATTTATTGAGATCTGCAGGTTTCAAGGCATCATGGCTGCCTACACTCTGGTACTTCATGAACGAAAGAGTTTTTTATGCTTGCTGCTTGTTCAGGGAGATATTGACACTTGGATTTTGATATTGGGTTGACGGTCGATCCATTTTCTGATTTTAAAACCTTACTGTTTTCGCAAATGTTTGCTCTTCATATTTTTTGTAACTTGGTTTTGCGCCTGTACGCAGGCTCACTAGGTTGCATCCGTGATTAGTGAATTTTTGTTAGAATAGATTAGGTATGGTTCACTTGGTCTTGTTTATCACGATGTATTCTCATTTGAGATGTACTGGGTTAGGTCTAATGTTCCCCCAATCTTTTTATCTCTCCTTTTATTTAATTTAATTCTCCTTTTGCCTAAAAAAATAAATAGATATACTCTATTTAAGGCTACTTATGATTTATAAAGTATTGGATTAAAAATGGAGATTTGATTGCATTTTGTGCACTAGTTTTTATATGTTCCTGAAAATACTTTATTGTGATAATTTCTATTTTTTATATGTTCCTGAAACTAGTTTTGATATGTTGTAAAGTGTGGTTTTTAAATTTATGTTATTTTTGAAGATTTTGATATTAATATGTATTTGATTTGGATTGAATTTGGATTTGGATTTACTTATGATTGTAAGTAGTAGATTTTCAATTGAGTTTTGATGGTATATATTTTGACATATGTTTGATATGTTGTGAAATATGGTTTTAGAGAAGTTTTGTGAATTTTGTTTTGAGAATCACGATTATAATGACGACGACCTAGCTGCACCTAGTATGTGATTACGTTTAGGGAGAATTACTTGTTAGATGGAGCCACCCCTGTGGACAGGCCACTATTAGGAGGAAAGAGCTATCAATGATATGTAAACCCCCTAATTGAAAAATGTTTTACATTTTGTTTTAAGTCGAGAGACAAGATCTATCCATTAGATGAAGCTACCACTAAGGGAAAGATCACTCTTAGTATGAAAGAGCTATCAATGATATGTAGCTCGTTCTTAATTCACCCATTCTGATTCTTTTCAATAAATTAAGTTTTCTATACTTTCTTTAAAGCCTTTTGCTATGATTTTCTTCAATACTTTATTTAAAGGCTTGTAATCTTATTTTCATCTCTTTACAATATTGTATTTTCTTTTGAAATATTCTTAGGTAAGTGGATATATTTACAATTGTGTGAATTATCATGCGTCCAAACAATTGCGGATTAATTGAATTTTACAGTTATTAGCTTTGTAAATTTAAATTAGATTTGAGAAAAATAATCGGTCATGCCCTTGTGTGTTTCCCTTCAAGTTGGTAGTGGTTGTTGTCTCTTCACCAAGTTTTTGTCACTTACCCCTTTACATCTTTTTTTTTCTTTCTTCAGATTCAACGACAATTACACATAAAGCTTCTAGCAGAGTTAAAGATCTATCAATGTCACTCTTTTGGTAGGTCTGCTATATGTATAATTTGAATGGTTGATGTATCTGCAGTTATTAGTGGTCCAGAAATGTTTTGTTTTGAGTTGTACAAACATCTAGTTATATCACTTTGAGATTTTGGCTGATAATACAAGTTTATAGATAGGATTCATATCTTGGAAAATATTGAAAATACAAAGGATACTCAGTCGAAATTTCAGTGAATATTATTTTGGAAGTGAAAGTCAATTTGAAAACTGTTTAAATTATAAGTTGTTAAACGTCATCAACAGGCTTGTCGGGTTAGGATGTTCTAGTTCGTTCGCCGATCACGATTTTGAATTTTGGATCGTGACATTGACATCCAAAAATTAGAGATTAGCAAATAACTCACAAAACTAGTTTGGACATTTTCAATATATCCCATATTAGGGTTTTCAATACAATTGGAGAGAGATTATATAAATTAGGGATTAGGACAATTTAGTTTTTTTTTTTTTGCAACCAGTCCATCTCGTCTAATGAATATGTATTCTCTTTGTCGATCTTGGTGACATTTAGCCTGGAAATGGACAGTTTTTTTCCACCATGGGAAAGTGTCCTTTTCCAGGACAGGTGGTGGTGGATAAACTGGTTGAAAAAAAAACATGAAATTAGTTTTTTAATGCTGTTTGTTTTTTCTAATGTACCTTATCTGTTTACCATTGCATCACTTCAATTTTTTCCAAAACACAAATTACCTCACTCATTTACTAATGCTTAAACTCGTTTCTTTCCACCTTCATTTCAACAGCTGAGATCTGACGAATTATAACAAATCCAGTCAGAAGTATATCATCTTCTTCTTTCATTTTACATTGATCTGTTATTTAACAACAGATTTCATTACCAATAACACACACACCCTACATTCCGATCATAATATTCTCTCTCTAGAGGAGAAGAATAGCTCAAAGAAGTGAATCCTGTGACACCCTTTTGGATGAATTGAAAAGGGTTGAAGGGAATTTGAGAATGGAATAGAAAAGGTAAAAGCTTTGGAATTGAAAATTGTTGAAAATTGGAAAGTGAAGTTGTTGTTCTGAAATTGTTCTGGAAAGTGAAGTTGTTGTTCTAAAATTGAAATTGAAATTGTTCTGAAATTGGAATTCTGGAAAGATGTTGTTCTGGAAAGTGAAGTTGACACTGATGAAATTCTGGCTATGTTATATCGTCGTTGTTGTTCCTCTTCTTCTGATGCAGGAAAACAACCCTTTTAATATTTAATCAAATTATTATTATTTTTAGATGCTATTCATAATTATTATTCAATATATTAAATTTAAAATTGTCACTTAATAATATCGTGTGGCAAGATTATTCCATAGATTAAATTTTATGTCACACGTTATTATTTAATTAATACAAAAAGAAACATTATTATTTAATTAATAATATTGTGTGGCAACATTATTATTTATTATTTAATTAAATTCCATGGATTAATTATTATTCCAAACCAAATTGCTATGGCCCATGAATTCATAAAAAAAATAACAATACACAAACAAATGCTAAATTATTATTTAATTAATTGGTGGGGCCAGATTTTTTCTTATACAACAAGTTGCAACAATCAAGTCTTCCATCTCAGCCATCCAATTAAAATACAAATAAATCTATGGTTGTTTTTGCAACTTTCTCATCATAGAAAAAAACTTTCCTTTTCCATGCTAAACTCCGCCTCTTTTGCTACTTGTCCTTCATTTGCCATGTCAATGTAAGTTCTATTTTTTTGTTAAGGAATGTCAATGTAAGTCGTGTCACCGTCTGTTTGTCACATATTCATTTTTTTTTAATAAAGACTGACATCAGGAAATTAAACTGCGTTTTTTTTTT
>Ga0228711_1001136_pt1 | contig 37892 bp, 13 predicted proteins | sample MedpolnodulmetaG_2_FD_177996 | JGI IMG/M metagenome (GOLD analysis project Ga0228711, IMG submission 177996) | Root nodule microbial communities from Medicago polymorpha collected in Santa Monica, California, United States - brown nodules | ecosystem: Host-associated > Plants > Roots > Nodule...
AGTTTGGTACATCCTTAAAAAAAAAAAAAAAACTAGTTTAGTACGTGTATATACCTCATCTAGTTTTGTTGAATAGCTAGTATTGTTCAATAGTAATAAAGTACTAGGGTTTGTGGTAGCAATAAGTAAATATTTGGTGGTGGACCATACTAATTTGTTTAACATATATAAATATAATGTACAAATGAGATGAATTGTGCACCATGGTTGTGCTAAAAACTTTTCAACCTACATCAACACTTTTAATCATGAAGCTAAGAATCAAATGTCCTCGCCGTCTAGTCTTGTATATTAATTTCTCTATCGTGATTATGATTCAGGCCCCATTATTTTTCCAGCCGCATATCCAATATAGATGTAGGCTGGGAGTAAAAATGAAAAATGTTTGTATAATTGATTACATAGGTATAGATATCACTCAATTACTCCTTTTATGTTATCGATCATATATAAACTAAGAGTCTGTTTGGTAAGATCAAAAAGTTAGCTTATAGGCGGATAGCTTATAAGCTCGTTTGATCAAAAAAGCTTTGTTTGGTAATGTTTTTTCACCACGAGCTTATAGCTTATTTCACGAACTTATAATCTATTTTTCAAACGTTATTCCAAGTAGTGTTTGAGCTTATAGCTTATTACCTTTTATCTAATTTTTACCCTTATCACTTTAATTAAAATCTAGTTTTACCCTTTCTAATAAATAGCTACCTTTAAGAAAAACATGTTATATATTTAATTAAAGTTCAGATTTTAAGGACTGAAAATAAATATATGCTTCCTTCAAAAAAATATATATGCTCATTCCTTTTTTTTTTGTTACAAATATATGCTCATTCCTTAAAAAAAATATATATGCTCATGTTTTTTTAATTATTTTATAAAGTATAAAAACATATTAAACTGGTCACGTTTAAATATATGCTCACGATTAAGAAAGGTTTAAATATATATGCTCATGTTATGAAGTATAAATATATGCTCATGTTACGTTTAAATATATGGTAGCATTTTTTTTTACTTACATATAAATAATGACGTTTATTTTTTTGAAAGAAAATAATCACGTTTATGAAAGTTTTTGTTTAATTTTTTTTATAAAGTATAAAAACTGAAATAAAATAAATTTTAAATAAAACATTAGCAAATTTATTAATTCAAAAATAATATATGAAAGACATATTGAATTAATATATTAAATTATTAAATTTTAAATATTTTTAATATCAATTGATATAAATTTTATTATTAATTAAGAGTACCCTTTTATGTCATTTTACATTTATCAGCTAGTTGAACCGCTAATTTTACCAAACACTTTAATTAGCTTATCAGCTATCAGTCATCAGCTATATAAGCTATCAGTCATCAGCTATCAGCTAACTTATCAGTTATCCGCTGTTTTTACCAAACAGAGTCTAAGCATGTCCAATCTAATTGAATGCACTATTATCTTTTATACATAACCTAGCTAATTAACATATTTCCTTGGTAATGTTTAAAGTTCAATTTAGTAACAAGAAAGCATGTTCTAGCAAGTTTAAGCTTCGACTTTTTTTTTTTCTTCAATTAAACATTAAAAGAAATAACAATGAAAGCTATCTTATTCTAGGTTTTACTAAAAATAGGAGTAACATGCATATGACAAGAATGTTTCGTGGTGCTGCTTTTTACCTTTTGCAAGGAAATATAATAGCAATGGGGTTGTTTTCATTTAGAGGCCTCTTTACCCTCATAAAGAGGATACAATTCAATAATCATTTTGGGTACAGAACATACCAATATTATATTGAGAGCAGATAGTGTGACAATTTCTGCGAGGCTGCAATTGCATATGCATTTATTTAACTGCAATTCGTTGTAATATTAATTTGAGATGCAACCACAATTTAAAACCATTTTCATGGAAATTTATCAATAAGAACTCCCTTGTCCAAGAGGTATTCTTATTTGGTCACAAGACTAAATCTATAATGCTTAAATGTACACACATAAAGATACACTTTTTCTCAAAATGTTAAATCAATTCTTTTAAATTATTAAAATAAATACCTGATTGAGTGTGTGCCTAAGTACTATAGGTTTGGCCTGTGAACATACAAAAATAGCTCTTTCAATACATGCATAAACAAATACACACATGAAGAATGTTAATAACATAATAATATACATTTTAAAGACTTAATTAAACACACTATAAGTAATTGTTTATTTCATAAAATATCAACAAATTTTTGAAAAATGATTAATTTTTCAATGAAACTGGTGGGATTTTTAAAAAGTATGTCTCAGATATTCTTACAAGACATCCTCACGAAGCCAAATTAGCGTTTTGATACCACTTCTTGAAAGTTTAAGATAGTTTCGGTAACAACATCTTTGTTTAAAATAACATTTGGCATAGGACCTTGATCCTAAAATAGATACATGGGACAAGAGCAAGAGTTGAAAGGTTCGTGTTTAGAAAAATAGACAAAATTGTTAATTGTTACCATCGAGTAGGGGTAACCCTTACCCAAGTATAATGCTTGGAGGAAATAAAACAACCCTAACATAGGCAACAATATTACATGATCATCTCACAAGCATGCCAAGTCATTTTCTTGGCAACAGAATGTCACAGGAATGCATAAATATACACGAAAAAGCTGGCATTTGAAGCCCGGTTCCTCACACTCCCCTTTCAGTATCTTTAATGAAATGAAGCATCATGATTAATGTCTCAATTGGAAAGGACAATAATTTATATTTTATCTATAATAACTAGTATGAATTTCACTCATATTTTCTAAAGGGGTAGTTGAGTAAAAGGATTCAAACTTCAATAACATCAATGACAAAGTAAAGCAAAGAAATTTGCAATAATAGTAGGACTTGAATAAAGAAAGAATAGCCAATTTACCTTATGCCTGCACTGATAGAGTGAAAAGGAGAAGAGGGTCCATGTCTATATCATAAATGTAGTAAAGAAGTCATTAATTTCTACTTATGACATTTGCATGCCGGATTTGTCGTAAGTTCTAATCTATGAAATGAAATATACTCGAGCGGACACAATGCTGACACGTTTAGACCAATAATAATTTGATAAAATAGAATAATTGAATGTAAATACATGTTACAATGTCGTTTTAGAATTGTACATTAACACATCCAACACCAAACCCATATTCAATATGAAATGTACGTGAGAGCTGCTACAAAGGTTCTACCTAATATGCTTTAAAAAAAGGCAAATGCCATCATGTGCTTCGCATGTTGGCACAACCCTAAAAACTATTACATTGCATTGCTGGATTTTTTTCCTTTGTAGTACTAGACTAGATTTTTCTTAATGAATTCCTTGTTTGCAAGAAACATGTACTTGGGAGACAAAGAACTCAATGCATTAACTAAAGCTAGTTTCGTTGAAGTACTAGCTAGCATAGGTGGGAGTTATGTAAAAATGCATTAACCAGCGAACTTATGCCATCAACAACTCTATCTATAATACTTTAGGTGTGACAAATCTATGGCTAGATAGATCCTTAGTTTGAGAGAAAATTGGGAAGAGGACAAGGACACGACATCGCTCTATCTTAAATGCAAATTACTGTGTCAGTTTTAAGAGAATTGTTTAAAGGAGCGAATAGAGTGAATCGAGTTATGAGATTCTTTGTGTGCTCCACAAGCAAAAGGTGCTATATGACATCAAATATTTAGCATTGGATATTCATAAACACTAACTCAGTAACTCTCACATGCATACAAGAAAACTTATAAATGACATAAACTTACCTGGAGATCATATTTCAACAGCAGTTATACCAACACAATTATAGGAGGTGTTATGTACATTTTTATTGCAAAACAGTACCTATGGTACTGTAGGTAAGTGTATTTTATATAGTACTACCTTTTTGAAAAAAATTGGAAATTTATTACCAATTCAGGCAAATATCTTCATATACAGAGTATATGGTGAGAGCTTCAGAGATTTAGAGACTCAATATTAATTTTACCTCATATGTATGATCAGGATCACTTACATGTTTTTTGTAACCAAAAAAAATAAAATTACAGACACTAGTGTGTAAAAAAATAAATCAATTATAGAGTGGTGAATGTCAATCAAACTGGATGTTCGGAAGTCACGGAGAGCGCCAAAAGCAACGACGAATTGATACTCGAGACCACCAGAGAAGACCTTGGGTTTTCATCCAAAACCCTGAGACATTATCTAATGATATGAGTCATGTCTCTTATATACCTAACATTATGCTCCATGCAAACAAGAGAGACACCAAATATCTGTCCAAAAACTTAGGTATCGGATATATAGATCATCTTATATATATATATATATATATATATATATATATATATATATTCAACCTTATTTGCATTCATATATAGTCAACAAGGAATAAGCAGTTTTCCTGAAATTAAGGGAAAACCAATGAAGCAAATGAAAAGGACAGCCTACTACAGAAACAAGAAAATATAATACATGTAATGATGGATGAGGATCTTCTAAGGTGTATAGGTTCGTCCATATAGAAAATAGTCACATCTTCAGTGATTACAACGGTTATAAATGTAGCTTGTGGAATTGTAACATTACAGTGGTGCAGTGTGCCACTTATGCCACCTGGGCTTACTAGAGTTCAGCTCCAATTGTTGAAAATTGCTCTTCTCCCATCTATTTTTGCTCATTTCCGCTGAGAAATACATTTGCGTGAGTTACCTTACGCCGAAAATACACCTGCATGAGTTAACTCACGCTCAGCTATTTAGATGGGAATGAACAAAAATAGATGGGAGAAGAGCAGTACTCCGAATTGTTTGGACAAATTGGAGATCACACATTAAGCAATGATGTGCCCATTTTTGTTACCCATAAACTAATTTATAAGATTGAGTTAGACTCAAATCTAAGATTTAAAATTTATCGAAGTTTATTTAAAATTTCTTGTTCATCCACCTATTATCTGATTAATAAAAAAAATATTCAATCCAACAAACTTCTCAATCCAAATTTAAAATATTGAATGAAAGGGGTGTGCTAGACCGTAGGGTGCGTTTGATGGTCAGGATAGGGAGACATAATATGATACATTAATCATATCATGCTTAAATCTCATGTTTGATGCACCAAAGGGATAGGATAAAATAAACCATTTTTCTATCCTATCCTGACTTTCCTTTGTAATTTCTATCCTGAGTATAGGCTGGGTTAGAAATTATCCTGATGGGATTAGAAGATCATTCCTTAATTATTATCTTGATATTCTGCCGTTTTTAAAATATTGTCATTTTTAAAATAATGATAGCATGTATTTTCTATTATAATTAATAACATGTCATTTTTACAATATTTAATTAATTATGAGAGCAATTTTTTCATTTAATTATAATGATATCATGTTTGTTATCATGTGTGCATCAAACACATGATATGATTAATGTTTATCATGTCCTTATCATATCCTATCTCTATCCAGATTTATATCATATCCTGCCTATATCATATCCTGACCATCAAACGGACCCTACAAAGATTAAGAAAGGAAAAGCACGGTTGAGAAATTATAAGCGGAAATTCTCGAACAATAAGGATCCCCAATTCCCACCTTGAGGGAAAAGTGGACTTTCACGGGTGAATGTATTGATAGGATGTGACAACAAAATGACAATTGTTCTGTTGGTCAAGTAGTCCATTTAGTTAGAAAAAAATTAGTCCACTTGGTTAGTAAAAACTTATTAGTTATCTTAGAATCTGCTCTTCACCTAATTTAACCCCAAAAGATAAAATAGTTCTACTATTTTGATCTACATATCAATTTTCCATTTGAATTGACTTTCTATCACTGATGATCACCAATTTTTTTTCTTCTTTGAATCAGTTCACATATAAACATACTTTCTCCCCTAAAATGGTATGACCCTCCTTAAATTGTTCATAAATTGTCAATCTCAGTCCTACTGCAATGAATTGTGAATCTCAAGATGATCAGTCCCTGGATTGATCTCGTTTACACCCGAACCCCAAAAAAGGAAGACAGTGGCAATTTCAATAACAAATTTTGAAGTGATGTAAGAAACAGAAGGTACCTTTCATCGTCGAAAAATTTGCATATACTGCAATAGTACTTTGCCATTGAAAGTGCATTACATGAAGGTGTCATGCATATAGGCCCAATTGGCTGTATATTCAGGCAGCGCATACACATCATTTCTAATGTTCCTTTTCTGTAATGATCAAGCAGATGTTAGATGTATATTAATGGGCAAACTAATACTAGAAAGCTCCTGCCATAGTGGAGACTAGGGATTAGAAGTATTTACTACTATAAAACATAAGAAATGCCAGCAGAAACCTACCTGTCCATTGAGTGATCGCTCACATTGTCATGACAAAATCTGCAAGTAAACAACTTGCCACAGCATGCAGCTCGAAGCTTGCAATTTCTCTTATAGTGCTCACACCCAAATACAAGTTCTCCTGGGTCCCGAAATGATGGTGAGTGTCCTTCTATTTCGACCCCGTTAGATGATCCTTCAGATGGAGCTTTAGGTGATTTCTGCTGGGCAGCTATCCAACGACTAGAATACACAAATAACTAATCAACAATTGGAGCTTGGTGACAGTAGGTAAAATTCTATCAAATAAATATAGATAATCATGTCCCATCAAATAATAAAATCAGAGAACTCTGGACACCGGAAGCAACCTTGTCAAAAGATTCTGCACAAGATATGCCTTTCTCCTAGGATCAAGAGTTGAGTCACGATAAACCTTCCGGATCTCTGACTCAAGTTCATTCTGATTCATCCGGAATATGTCTTTCCAACCTGGCTTAAACATTTGATCATTGTAGTCCAAGCATTCCTGATACTCAGAACCTGGAAAAGAACAAAACACACTATAGTATCCATTATCTATCCCACAAAAACGAAAGAAACTATAAGCAATTAGAAACCTCTATGAGATGTGCTACAATGTGATGTTTCTGTCTGTGATATAGATTCTGGACTCTCTTTCCAGCATTCATTAAGCCATTCATTGAACATAGTATTCTTAGTTGCCTGCTTCCATGTATCCATCATTTTATTCTGTTCATCCTGGGTAAGTGCGGAAGTTACCCACGGTAACATTGACTGGAGAACTTCAGCACCTGTAGTTCCAATTATCCGGCCTACTATCTTATCTTGTTCTTCCACAGTGAAATGTTTCCCAAACAATGGCCACAGTTCACGCTCTTCTCTGAAAATATGCTGATCCAGGGTCACTCTTATGGATTTACACATCCCCTGGAGCTTTGTTGCAAGTTCGTTATACTTCTTGACATCATCACTATCATTGACATCAGAAGTTCCAAAATTACTATCACTCAAATCGTCTGCCATATGGGTCAACTGCAAAGCTTCATGAAGGACAGAAAACTCAGAAAGAACGCATGAAATATCTTCAAACAATTGTTCTTCCTGCTTATGGTCCAACATGTACGAATGGCTCACATTGTGAAGGGCCTCTTTGGATTCTAATGCTGGAAATACTATATCATCTTCAGCATTACTATGAGCTCTATATAAACCCCACAAAAGACGAAATCTTCCACTAAATTGCCGAATAATTGTCCCGTCGCTATCACTCAGCTTTCCAGATTCAACATCTAAATACTCCAAGTCTTTACGTATAGCTTTATGGAATTTAAATATGGTATCAATTGGTCTTTCTGCAGAGCCAACATCACATGAGCTGCTCTCTGTTTCCCATATGAAAAGACTGGAATTGAGAGATGGAGCAGAAGAGCTGAAAGACAAGGAGCGCAAGGACTTGGCTGTTGAAATTGAACTAAGCCCCAAATTGTTACTGTTAACTCCTAAACCTGGCACACAACAAGACCTAGGACTGCAGCATTGTTTCTGAATACTTTCAGTCTCTGAAATTTCAGGTACATCTCCATTGTTCAACTTAAACGTGTTTCGCTTGACTGGTCTCTTGTTGCCATCTGACTCAAGTATTACCGAGCAATGTCTTTGAGATGATGTGGAGGAACAAACACAGGATGGCCGATCAATATTTTCTTCAATATCAGAAAGTCTTTGAGCAGGACAGCAATCTGATGTTCCTGAAGACAAACACATGCCTTCATTACGAGCCTTGCATGCCCAACCACTGAAGAGTGTGACCAGAGCAGAATCTGTTGCTGGAGCTGAAAAAGATTAAGTTGTCAAACAGAGATTAACAAAAAAAAAAAACTTGGAAACACCATTTCTTTAGAAGGAAGGGAAATGAAAAATAGACATAGGAACCTGCAAATTGCATGTTTCTCAGAAACATTTTGGCTTCTTCTTCAGTTAAAGATCCTATCAACCATGGTAGGACTCTCTCAATCAATTTCAGAGGCATCATGCATAAGCTTTGATAGAGAAGCTCACATTGTCTTCTAAAGCTAAAGTGCTTTCTTGCAAGTGGAAGAACCTGTAGATCGAAGTAAGTATGCACATGTTAGATAGATTAAAAGGGAGTTTGTTTGCTAATATCTTATACAGAAATATTCATGCCAAACTTCTCCTCCAATAGAAGTTAGTTACTCAAAAACGGTAAAATAGTTGTTTATATTTACCAACTTATGCAAATGTGACACTCAAATCTCACCATTTGACTGATCTTCCTGTTGTAATCAAAATTGCATTTGCTTAACACATTTACATCTTATGCTAGTCACTCAAAAAATTCACCACATGAGCAATGATGGCTCACCTGAACTTCTTCATTATAGAAATGCCTCTGAATGGTTTCCATAATATGATCAGCATGTGAGCATAACTTGGAATAAAATTCAACTTCTGAATTAGATGATGCTCCTTCACTTAGAATACTTTCAATCAAACACCGAAAGTCATTAAATTGGCTTTCTTCTTCAGCATGCTCCTGAAAGAAAGAAAGTTCTCCATCTACTGCTGGAAAAATAACCTTGTCCTCGGCAATACTGTATTCACAGAGAAAAGAATTTCAGCAGAAAAATTGGTTGGTGTTTACAACAAATTATAGTATGGAATTGTTTAACTGAAGAAACATATGATGCTTTAACAAGACAAACATTGTTAATACAAAATTAATGCAATACCTATGAAATATGCAAACGTCGGCAATGAATTGCAATCTGTCATTAAAAGCTGATATATCAGTAAAATCTCCAGAGTGTTGTATCCTCCTGGTTTCCACTGCTATCTCACTTAGCTCTTTTTTTATTGCATTATGCCAGAGTAATATCTCATCTATAGGATGTGTTCCGGTGGCATCAGAAACATCTAACATAGATCCAGAATGTTTCCTTTTTCCAGTTGACGTGGACTCACATACACAATTTACTCTTCCAAGATGGGTTAGTGGACTAGAACAACATTGAACTTGAGAATGATCTGCACTACTTTGAATTGTGTTAGCACTACTTTGACTTGTGCTAACACTACTTCTCCCTTCCATCCAGGTGAAAACAACCTTCAATACGCAAGAATAAGATAAGATATATTACAATTACAATTCAAACTGTATAAATAATACAGCTGGACCAGAATATGAGACACGAGGGTAATCATTATTGTGAACAATCAGTACCTTACAATAGTACCGACCAATCCATGAAGAACACAATAGCACAGAGAAGGATTGTTTCCATCATCAAAAATTTGAGAGAACTGGCCTCTTCTTTCTCTTTTTCTCAAAACAAGTGATGTCCCCTTCAATTATACTCAGTAACTGCTTTATAAATTACTCCCTTTGCACAGTAACCAACCAAACAGTTACTATGGTTTTCCTATTATGTCTATTGATAAAAAACTTATGCCTGTATTAATAATGCTATTGGGCTCTAATTTCCTAGACTCCCGCTTATTCCTCCTAAGTCCTAACATAGACTCTCCTTGTTGAAGATCTGCTTATACTATTCCGTCTCTAAATATAGGACACTTGAGATTTTTCCTTGTCCTTTGTTTTAAGACCCCTTTCAAATTTCCAACTACATTAATTATTTTGTTATCAACATACTCATAACTATGTTACATCTTTTTTCTAGAATCTGTAATAAATACTACGATAAAAACATGAACTATTTTTTTCTCCTGAAGATTAAACTTGTAAAACAATATCAGTTGTCAACAAATTCAATACTACTATCAATTTTCTTAATTCTCGTGATTTAGTCAACTTGGTTCTGTATTTAGGGACAGAGGTAGTCATAAATAGAATGATCAGCTTTAGCGTGAAAAAATGACATTATTAATATAGAAAATGGAACAACAATGCTCTAAAGCAGCATTTGAAAACCACACCTTTTGAAGAAGCCTTTCCTCGGGCACAATCTTGATTAAGAAATCTCGTAAATCCTGAGATTCATCGGCTGATATAGATGTTGAAAGCCAGGGAAGAAATTCTGCCATCATATTCACCGGAATACTACAAAGAAACTGCCAAACTAAGGATGCTTGTTCCTCAAGAGAGAACTTCTCGATAAGTAGAGGAAAAACCTGATATAGCCCAACAAATAAAAAATTAAACACATCCCCCAAACAAATAAGATTATTCATTTATTTTAAAAACACAGCTATGATAAAATGTTTTAATGAATACTTCAGGACACCATATTAGTAAACAGATATTTGTATTATGCAAACTTTCCTAAGGGAGACTTAAGAGTGAAACTGGACTTGTGTTATCCATCTAGCATATTAAACCATTATTCAAAAAAAATATCTATATCTCAGGAAGTGACATTATTAAAGTAAGCTTTTATGTACAAAAATACATTGATGAATCACAATAATATTCAATGTTCACGGTGGCACAAATTCTACTTGCAATGGGAACTACGTAAAACAGTTTTTGTAATGCTTTATTGAGTTCAATTTTAGCCGTTATAATTATACAAAATACTCATTTACCAGACTGAAGTATTGACAGATTAAAAATTATAAACAAGCAATAGGATTTCCCATTTAGCAACCGCTTAATTTAATCTTTGAAATATTACAAATGTGATTTCAATAGCAATATTAGTTTATTTACTAATACCGCATTAATGGTCCAATAATAAGAATATGCTGGTGTGAGTGGCAACATAACACCCGGAGGACCAAAGTCAATGCAGCTATTGCTTCCATGTGGAAGACTATGTAATATGGGAACCCACACCACACCACCCATGGCCGTATTTAAAGCAATGTAAGTCCAAACAGAGGAGTTATCTTTTATGGCCAGGTGGCAGAATAGTTGAATGTGGAGGATTAGTTTTCCAAGATGAATCATAAGGGAAAAACTAGGGAGAAAAGGAATTCTTGTCGTAAGGCTTAGGTATCCTAGAAATTGTCGGATCTTTCGTGATAAGTTTTGAAAATTAGTTGATACATATAAGAGCCAAAGGATATGAAAAGTAAAGTGGACAAAACCAAATCAAGGGATATTAACTAATGAAACATACTCTTATATTATATATATATTATCTTCTTTAATCTTATAATTATGATCTTCTTTCTATGAGTATCATGATCAAATCCAATGAAGCAAATATACAATACTAGTACCAAATATGATACACATCTGATAATACAACTATTAAAAATAACAGGATCCAATGCATCTCAGACACTTATATAGATATGCATAAAAGGTCATAAAACACAATAAATACATAATTGCAACTCTTAAAATTCAAACTAAGAACATACTTCTTGGACAATATTGGATAAAAGTAGTATTTAGAGCTGGTTGGATGCAAAAAAAAACATGCTGCAAACTTTTAAAGCCACAAATATCCCAGAATCGAAAAAAGTCATGCGTTGAAATGAATGTAGGCAAAAGGAAATGATTTGTATATTAACACTTGGAAAAGAACAAAAGATGGAAAGGGTTGTGAGTTGTGACTTGTGACTCTTACATGTTTATACCAAAAGGTACAAGTCGTATTGAAACCTCTTAAGTTGTATTTTAAAGCATTCTAAGCACATTGGAATATAAAAAGATATATAGATTATTGACAAAATAACTACATGTTTTATATTCAAAAACATTGGTACACAATGAGTTAGGCATCGGTACTTCATAGATTAGTTCAGTGATTTTGTTTGATGTAAGGATCATATTGCGATCCCAATTTGCATTTTTGAACAGGAAGGATTTATTTTAATTATTGTTTTTCTTCTTTCTCATAATATCTTCTTTATCCTTTCTCCGACTTAAACCATTTTTTATAAAATAAAAAAATTGTCTGTCGCCGCCTTTCTCTCTTTTTACTATAATTGATTTTAAGTAGATGATTCGACAAGATTTGCCAAACAATAATTTTTAATATCACCAAAACTTCGTAGGGAGGGTCCACGATACCTAAACTCGGCAATTTGTGGGATGATGTGATCACATTTTTAACCTGCTAAACATTGTTAACTCTAGTCTTATTGAACATATTTACCATAAATATCTTTTACCCAGGCAAAAAAACACTTCAATTTCAAACCCTTTCTCCCCAAATCAAGTTTATAATATACTCCTCTTCATTCATCCATCAAACAGGACAATACCATCCACAAAAATAAAGTGTTCAGGTATTGATTCTAAGAATGGCATATCATGTTTCCATATACTATTATATTATTGTTAGTATTAAAGTTTATTCTTTGATAAATAAAACAAACAATTTTTTTTCTTCTTAATTGCGGTTATTTTTACAATTCAATACAAATGTTTGACGGTGTTTTGCAACATTTAACAACTAGTTCAATGAATCCTCAACAACTGGATCAATCTTATGATCCTGAACAATCTAATAATTACAGATACCGGGTTTGGTTTTTAACAGCATCTGCAATGTTTTGACCTGGGTGGGAATAAACTAGAAGAAAGCAAGAACAAAGTGCTTCGAAGATTTCATATAATAGGTATCCGTCGCAGAAAAACAATAAATATCATCTCACATACATTAAATTAATATATAAATTTACAGTTTAGTTAAAATAATACTCTTAACATATAAAACCTGAACGAACTTATATAAATCTACAATTTTACACTTGATTACTCTTGCTGAATCACCAAATGAAGCCCGTATGGTTGCACTAAAGGCAATATTGTCTACAAGAACATTTAGCCCATCAACTAAGCAAATCCCAAATACATTATCTGTATACATCAAAAGTTGATATGATTTTATAGTTTTACCACATTAGTCTATTTGGCACAGAGCCTCATTATAATAGTTAATAATAACAATTCTTTACATAATAGGGACGATCCTTTATCCTTCAAACTCCTTGTAATTATTTTTTTCTCATCTTGTTTTTAATAATAATAACAACAACAGAAATCCTAGCTTGTCGGAGAAAAAATGAAGAATTGCATGGTATTTATCTGTGACATCATTAGAGTCCAAGAGGAATACTATATAAGAGCTATTAAATAACTTCATACCTGTTCCTCTTCCTTTGCCAGGTGTTGACTAACTGATGTCTGTAAAGCTCCTGTGCAGGATGCCAATTCTCTTGGAAAACTCTCATCATTCTTGGTGGAAGAATTTAACAGCTCAAATAGATGATCAAAAAGATTGCTTTCACCCTTGTGCTCAAGAGAATAAGTTTGTGCTACATTCTTCACACGTCTGTCTAGAGCGGGAAAAATCACCTACATTCCAGAATAAATTTCCCTCAGAACATATGAAACTTAGCAGAAAGTCCAAATTAATACAATAATGCATTGTTTAAAGAATGAAAAATCCACGTGCAAATCGTATATCCTCGTCGTAAAAAAACATTGAATCAAACTCTATCAAGAAATTTATACAGAAATTCAACAAATGGAAGATCTCATCGTTTAAATTAGAAAATAAAGTATTCCCATCTAAATAATTTACCATAAAAATGTAACAAAGAACTGACTGTTAAAGATCCTTACATATAGAATGTGAAAACATTCAACAAGTTTATGTGCCACTAACCATTTGCTAGCTTCATTAACTTCTTATAAAAGCTCAATTTAGTAGTCAAACTACATGACCGTTACTATTTGCATTCAATCAGGTCTTTCTTATTTTTCAGATACATAGCACTCAATCAGTTTAATAGTAGCCTATTTAGCAATAAACATGTGAATGATCCTGCAATGCCACATTCAAGGAAGTTTCAGCAAAGTATTTCGTATACAATCTGTAGATGATGTGGCAAGCACCATTGAAACTCACACACACAACTGCGAGGTTTCAGGTTCAAACCCTGGCTAAGGTGTTCAGCCTAACAATATCGGCATTGTCTGTTGAGCTAAGCTTTAGAGACGGTATCTATATTGACACTCTTTTCCATTGAGTTAATAAACGAGAAATATTCATATCTGAATTTTATTAACGATTCATTCATCTTATCAAATGAAAAAACCATAAACTATCTACTATTTCGATTTTATAATATTTCTTTGCAACTGAAATTAGTTTCTTCCCCTAAGCTAAAGTGCTATATATAATATAATTTTCTTTTTTACCGTCTCTTTCCATGAATAGTAACATAAGATTAAATTAAACAAAATTAACAAAGATGCATATCATGCAAATCAATTGATACTATAAATGTAAAAAAAAAATGAAATATCTTGGCGAAAGTAAGACCTAAATTGTAAGTTAATTTGGTGAATGAAAATGCAATCAACTAAGAAAATGTTGATTATAAAGTTGAAGAATGAAAAAGAAAAAGGTAGAAAATGGAAGATAAACGTAAAAAGTAAAAGCGAGATTTGAACCTCATCTTCAGCATTGGAGTGATGACGATAAATAGAGTTGAGGAAATGATAACGGTCGAAGAGAGGACGAATATCAGAACGATTACCAGTGGCGAATGACATGGCTAATCGATGTAAAACGTCAAGCTCATTCCGAATAGCTTTATGAAAGAACAAGAAAATCAAGATAGGTGAATCGAGTTTGGAACACTTCAAACCGCCATTGAGAGTCGAAGAGGAATCGACTTTGTTCGCCGTGGCGGAGTTGGAGAGCAACGCCACTCCTCCTCCTCCGTCCAATGGCGTCGACATCTCTGGAAGATATGAATGAGCGAGCGTTAAAATCTTGTTTATGAGTTTGTTACGTTTTCCATTATTGTGTGTTCATTTCTTCTCTCTGTGGTATGGATGGTTGCAATGAGACAGAGTTTGAGAAAGAGAAAGTATTTATTTTCTCTCTCTAAAATGTAATGTAAATGTAAATGTAAATGTAAATGGTTTAGTAGGTGATAAGCGAAGATGAAGGAAGGAAAAGATGTGTTTGGTTTTGGTTACAAAGCCGATAAGAAAGAGAGAGAGAGAGAGAGAGAGACCCTACTAGAACAGAACTATAGCGCGAGTGCGAGAGGGAGGGACAAATTTATATACATATGGGTCCCATTTCCACGTGGCTCATTTTGCCACGTTGGATCATCATGTCTTTTGCTGATCATCTCTCCCTTTCATTTTCATTTTCCTGCCCAATTAATGCACATATTTTTGTTATTTATTTATTGAAAAGACAATACTAACATGTCAGATTTTAATCCCTTCATTCAAATGATTTAGTGGTAAAAAGACACAAATTTCAAAAAAAATTGGTTGTATGCTCATTAATTTATTTGGAGAAAGTTAATTTTTCTTTTTTTTACAAGTTGGAGAAAGTTAAATGTAAAATCTTTTGTAGATATTTTTTTTATCAAAATTGAACTAGGGTCTTGTTACATCAAATGGAGTACTCTCCAAAATCAGTACATGTTCCTCTCAAAAAACAAAAAAAAAACAGTACATGTTAATGTCAATCAGCTCATATTGTATAATGCATGTTCTTCTAGCTGCTTAATAGGGTGTGTTTACGTTTTGATTCTTCCCACTCACATAAGCGTTGAAGATTCTTTACGGTGTCTACTTTTTTTTTTTTTAGGGAACAACGGTGTCTACTTCTTAAAATGTAGTATTGCGTCCCACCCGTAGTCTATGTTTTAAGTTACAATATAAAATCAAATTCATGGATGTAGTATTTATTTATTTTTTTCCTCCAAATATATCTCTTATTAATACTAATAAATTGACTTAAAATATTTTTTTTTAGGGGATTTGTCTTGATATATTGAATTATTTACACACAAAATATAATTTAGTAGCACAAAGTAAAAAAATCTCATAATACCAGCTGTTATTAAATGGCCAACTTGAGTTAGGCAAGACCCATAAAAACAATATCAGAATTCAAAGAGTATCTATGGTCAGCTAACTTATCAGCACATCGATTAATTCAATGTAATGAGTGATGAACCACTAACTTTCACTCCAAGTTTAATAAGCGACGGATCTTCACATGAAAGATCTATCAATAGGGCTACCGAAATTGTTATTAAAGAGGACATTAGCAACCGTCATGTAACTTCGCGACTCAAAATCATATATTCCTCTTTCCTCATATACCTCAAACCTTCAAAAACTCTCTATAATTCTTTTTTTTAATTACAAAGAGGGTTTAACGTCCTAGAACTCTCTAAGTCTCTATAATTATGTCAACTAAGCATTCCACCTACCAATATTTTTATCATAATTGGTTATTGAAGTTTTCAGAAAATAATATATTTTTTGATAAAAAAAAGTGAAAAATAATAATCTTACGCGCGATAGTAACCTAAAAAGAATGGTCAAAGAGTTACCCAAAATATAGTGGTGATCCTGACTTAATAGGAACCAAGCTGAATACGAAACGCAACCTCCTAATGAAGAAAAATTGAAAACGAAATATATGATATTTTGTTACTATTTGTTTTTATAGTTCCTCATTGTTCAAACAAGGGTTATCTGCAATGCTTCCCGTCACTGTCAGATCAAAACATGAGGTTGTAATTTGTAAAGCTCGTTAGAGAGCCTTGAAATGAAATGAGAATAAATACTGCTTTTCTTAGAAATTGTGGTTGGACCAAACACAATCCCACAAACCGGCTTGTGAGGTGAGGATTGCCCCCATTTATAAACACATTGTCAGGCCATGTCCTGTCCGATGTGGAACTCTTAACACACACCCTCACGACCAGCACTATTAGGCTTGGTTTGTGGACATAAACGGTGGATGGCCCGATAGGAGAAACCTGATAGCAGGTGGCCCAATGGATCTTGGAGAGGCTTTGATATCATCTTAGAAATTGTGGTTGAGCCTAACACAACCCTACAAAACCGGCTTGTGAGGTGAGGATTGCCCCATTTATAAACACATTATCAGGCCATATCATGTCCGATGTGAGACTCTTAACGGTTTTTCTTAGAAAATATTGGTACAAGCCTAAAGATGGGCATGCTGTCCAGTATTCTATTGCGATTAATTGTAAATCTGTTATTGCATATTGTTATAAAAATTTTGGCATGTATCTCACTCAAATAATTTTAGTAAATAGATCAAAATAAACTCAGGCTGTTTCTTTTTTTAATAAGATATTGTTCATATTTTAATGATGTTTGATTTTAATTAAAATTTAAAATAAATCATATTTATTTTTTTGGTTACAAAATAAATCATATTATTTAAAATTAAGTAAATATTATTAGAGATGGGTTCCTTAAAAAAAATAGATTTTAACTTTATTAATATTTAATAATTGGGAAAAAAATATGTTTTTATTTAAACCGTACAATTAAAATCAATCGGTCGCCAAAGTCCTAAATTTGTGAATGTGTGATCAATTGACCAGGAAGAATCCATTTTCATAGGAAATCTAATTCTCAAATCTACAATGTCTTTTTTTTTGGGTGCTGTCCGGGGGTTTGAACCTCGGACCTTACATATACTATGCATTGTCGTTGCCAACCGAGTTAAGCTCACTATGACTCAAATCTACAATGTCCAAGAACATTCAAACTTTTCTTTTTTAATAAAATTGCAAATATTAATAGTTAGTTTGTCAGATTAATATTTTATTACTTGAATTTGAAGTCAGACCTCCACTTTTTTTCCTCTTAACTCAAACTAGTTGAGCTACCGATCCAAAAACACTCAAACTCTAAAATCAACCGATTTCCAAATTCAAAATATTTAATAACACTCAAACACTAAAATCAACCAAACAATCATTTATTCTCTTATGTATCCATGTGACGTACTTGAAGATGAAACCACAACTCTCCTATGCCTCTTTGTTTTCGTACCCATGTCTGCCATGGTACTTGGAGCTTGTCACATTTAAATCTCTTCTTTTTCGTACCCATGTCATGGTACTTGGAGCATGTCACATTTAAATCGGATAGCAAAATAACTGTGAATACAATATCGTATTCGAAAAAATTTCTTTAACGAGTTGGGCGTTTTCCTACACATTTGAAGTGTGTTATTACAATTTCATGCTAGTTTTAAATGTGACATGCTCCAAGTACCATGACATCTTATCCTAGTGAAGAGCTTCATTATTCGTGAGGTCTAGTATAGATTACAACATTCCAAGGTCCATGATAAATTACACCGCTCTTTCTATCATTGTTGACATCCTATTTCTATCAAGAAGCAATCAAATAGGGTAGTAAATTTCAATCCCGACTAGTAGGGACACACGCTTAGCGTCCGACGCTCCTCAAATAAAATTATCTTCAATGATTTTTTAGGGAAACAATAAAAAGTAGGGATACACGTAGACTAGCTATAACGGTCATTTATTAAGAGTTTAACCCAAACTATTTTTTTTAACTATTCTCCATTTTTTCTCTAAAAAATATTTATTACAAGTGTATAGTGACCCAAAGAACACTCACAAAAATACTTATATTTACCTCCCTTCAAAAAAAGCAAAGATCGAATCAGGAGACTACAAATCTAAAACTCGTCTTTTTACCACCGTAACTTCTTGGATTAAACTATTTTTCCATGTATTTAACTTCCTAGTACTGATGAAATAAAATAATAAGATCATTTTGCCTAAAAAAAAATATCATGGGCATTGAATCAAGAAAAACTTAATTTTTTTTTGAAGGAAAAAACTTAATTATAATGTGAATCCTAGTCAAATTGATTTTTTTATGTCAATGTGCATATCGATTTATTTATTTTTTAATAAAATGGAAAGAAAGGTAACTATCACCTTTACCTCTCCTTTACATATGCATGTGTTAGACACAACTATGCCACACTTCTTTCCATTAAAATATTGACCTGTCCTTTTATTAATGGATCCACTTATAAGGTTATGTTTCGACTTTTTAGTTTTGTTCTAACTTTAGTTGCAGATTCCTTATCCATTCATTCAATAATCAATCCGAAATTATGTAACTTTACCATGATACGTAATTATAAATATTTTGTTTAGGCCATTTTCATCCTAGCCCCCGGCCTCCCCCACTACCAGACATTAGGCCATTGTTAATATTAGATTACTTTAGTTTAGACTTTAATTGGACCCACTAATATATAGTATTTAGATAACCAAAGTTGTAAATGACTAAATGGTATTGGTTACTCCACTGAAAGAACAAAAGCATTGCAATGCATCTTATGAAATTCTGAGCGTGCATTTGCATGCCTTGTACCATGATCAATATGCAAACTCTTAACTATATACATTATACGGGAAATGAAGGCTCCACTAAATAAAGCATATGAGAAAAATGTATCAGTGGTTTGAGTGGACTTTTATTAGCATTCGAGTAGGACAATTATGATATGAAGAAGAGAAATTTACCAACATCTGATCCTAATGATAGAGCGGAAAGCAATTTGATAACAATGTCAATAATCATGTGCTTATGATTAGAGAAGTTCACATTGGTATATGTTCTTTGAATAAAATAAGTATGTTAGATGTTGGGAATGTCCAAAACTAAGGCCTATTTATATATTTTAAAATCATAGTTTTATTTTTAAAAATTTGTTTATTTTAACTTCCTAAAAAGAACATGAGAGAATTAATAAAGAGAAGATACAATATTGATTAAAGATCATGTATTTTTAAAATAACGAAATCCATTTTTTGATATTTTTACTGTTTATGAAAATACAGAATGAGACAAATGTTAGCTAAATAAGATTAACACAAAGTTTTAAAAATGAAATAAAAAAAAATTGTATTCACAAGGTAAACATATCTTAATTTATTAGTTTTATTAAGTACTAGTGGAGTGTAATGGTTTTTTTTGTTTTTTGTGTGAAGTGGAATGTAATGATTGAGGTTTCAACCTTATATTTCATGTTATCAATGGGAGTCTTGAAGAGTTTATAGTGGTCATGTATTAGGCATTTTGATGTCTTTGATTTTCTTCATTTTGATCACACACAAGTGTGGGGTACTAGCTAGCCACATTAATGCGATTTAACCTCCACTTATGTGATCTAAAAGTGAGGCCATATCACATAAACTCTTTAGTCTTTTGTTTTCACCAAGTAAATATAATTAATAAGTCTCGTCAACTTGAATATGACTGAAATATCTTTTGGCAAACATAGGGTGCTTTAGCGTGCAAAGATAGGATTCCGTTTGGTATCCACAAGTCTTTAATGGTGAAAAGGGTTAGAAAGTGTGGAAAAAAACAAGCTCAAGTGCTTGGCTATCAAATCTTCCAATGTAATGGTGGTCATATCATTACTTACAATAAGTTATTCACTAATTGACTTTACATAATAAAGGAAGAAAAGAAGAAAAAGGAAAACAGCTTATTTTGGTGGTCTAAGTAGGCCTCAACTATTTCTTAGTGAGTGTTTGGTTTAACAATGATAAACTGCTACGTATCATGAGTTTGGAGTGATATTTTAGAAGTTTCAATGTTTAGCTTCTAATCCACCATAATTTTTTAATATAATTTTAGTATGTTATCAACATATACTTAGAAGCCTTACACATTATCATTTGAAGGAGCGGTGTAATTTATCATAGATCTTGGAATGTTGTAATCTATACTAGACCTCACGAATAATGAAGCTCTTCACTAGGATAAGATGTATATTTTCATATACTTAACATTTAACTTATGTGTAATCGATGTGAGACTACCCGCTTACAATTGAATACAAAAAACTGTTTGTCAAGTGTGAATCTCTAGTTGTTGCTCACAACACTCCAATCAGACTTCCTACAATGGTATAAGAACATGATTCAACTTGGTGGGAGAGTGAGTGGATCATGTTGTATTAGACTCATGTATCGAAATCCTTCCTAGCCGTGTAGTTGAAAGGCGTGTCCTATTGATTGTAATAACAATGAAAGTATAGCGACGTGAGAGTCTCACTTAAGAGGGAAATTGTTAGAAATGTGAGTGGTTAGTCCTGTATCGACTATGAATTGGTTAAGTGTTGGATATATAAAAGAGATAACTTATTGCCTTAAGATTTTAAGTTAAATTGTGCGGTCAAAGTCCCTTATTTGTCCAAGATTATTAGCTAATTGTTGCTCCCTGCCCTTGGACTCCCCCACTCATCCAGAGTAAAACACACTGACGAATACATGATCTATAATGATAAAATAGATCAAGAGTAACCTGATGAGTTTGAGTGTAATAATTATTAACATACAAACCAAGTACAAAAGAGGGACGGTTGGTACTTGGTAGAATAGTTTTTTTTTCAATTTTGCATAAAAATTGCAGTCTTTTCATTCTTGTTAGTTGTAATATATCATGAAACTATGCAATAAAGCAAGCATGCATTTAGTGCGCCAGAATAGTTTTTCATCAAGTACTCTGTTGGAAATTCTGTTTGTAATTTCTTTACTAACCTTCTGATCATTTTTAACCAAAATAAAATGCAAATGCTTGCTGGTGGTAAGGGATGTTCCCCGTTTCATATTGTGTGTGCTTTCTGGATATATAACCCCTTCTTATTAGTGCATTTATGCTTTTTCTAATTCAAAAAAAAAAGTGTTGAATTTTTTTAAGTGATTAACGTAATTCATATACATACTTAATTAAGTTTAATAGATGATTAATTGCTATACTAGATGTCAAAACTTATTATTCATTAACGTAAGTTCATCAACACAAACTTGAACATAATTAAGCACAATTTTCAGATGTACAAATCTACATGTAACTCCTTAAAAAAAAAATATACATGTAATTTTTTTTTGGGATCAAAATCTACATTAATTGAACACTTGAAAATTACAGTTAGTCATGTCCAAATTCGTACTTAATAAAATTATATTGGTGGTTATTGAGTTTCAATATATGATATATTCATTAATCATTTATTGAATTTAATTAATCATTTATCTGAACCGTGTTAGCCACTTAAAAATTGTTGCAAAAGTTGATTTGGCTGTCAAAAACAATTTCTCCAAAAGAATAGAGGTCGTGCAATGATATAAGCAACCAAATTGGCCTGTGTTAGAGCAGAAACTTGTCCTCTGTGTGAGGTTGTGTGCTCAGAATTCTGCTCTTTACCCAAAATGTTTTGCTCATTCTCAAAGTAAATTTCCTTTTTACCCTTACGTGACTTACAAAATCTTACGTGAGTTAAGTCACGCTACGTGACTTAACTCACATTGCGTGACTTAAGTCACGATAGTGTAAGCTAGAACAAAAAGTAGCGTGAGTTAAGTCACGCTAGTTTTAACACTAGCGTGAGTTAAGTCACGCTAGTTCTGTGCACGCACCAGAACAGACAGGCAGTAGCTACTGCCCTATTCCCTGTTTATCTTCGCTCATTCATTCGTTCATACATAGGAACAACCATTCATTCATTCAACCAAAACTCATAATTTAGAAGACATGCATTCATTCATTCATAATTTAGATACACAATATTAACGAAAAATAACGCAAATGTCATAAATAAGCGCAACCCCGCAAATGTAAATATAATACAACCAAAATGTCAAAAAAATACTACAAATATTCAAAAAGTCATAAAAACAAGTCATAAAATAAGACACTACTGCTGCTCCTGTGGACTATGACTCCTAGACCTCCTCCTCAGAACCTGTTGATGGTCAAACACGCTATAATCAGTCTGGAGGCCCTCCAAAATGCTGAAGAAGAGTGGATTTGAAACCATCTCTGGAATCGTGGCCCCCACTCTCTCTAGACCACGACCAGCCGGAGGGTGTAGCGCTTGCTTCTCCCTCTGTGCACTACCAGTAGGGGCACGCCTCTCTGCCCTAAAACTGTCATTCCTCTCCTGCTCAAACATATCTGCACAAAAAGCAAAAAATCTTTAACACATTTTCACACGGACATAAAATTTCGACAATGTCATATTTAATAATACAACAACAACACTATAATGTTGACAATGTCATTTGAATCCATAAACTACCACATTACGGTCAAATTAACTATAATCAACATTAACAAACATAGCTCTAAATAATTACATCATTAACAATCCAATAAAACAAAAAAAATATCATTGGGACATTTTACCGAACACGCAGTGTGCAATTTTCAAACAACTATGTAATCTAACAATTTCTAAACCCTAAACTACCACATTGTACCCTAAACAACATCTAAACAACAATTCCTAAGTTAAATCATCACTAACAATCATAATCTTTAACATGCAAGCAAAATTTTAAAAAAACTAAAAATGTTCAATTTCTTGAAAAATTCGAAAATTTCAACCAAAAAAATGCAAAGAAGTAGGATAATCATCTCTTACTTGATGTTGTGGACAAATTTGGCTTTGAATGGCGCAAGAATGATGAATTTCGATTTTTGTGGTGGAATTTTCGTGTTTTGGAGAAGTTGGGAAATGAGGGTTGTCGTGTTGCTCTTAACTGACTTAAGTTATGTAGCGTGAGTTAAGTCGCGTTTACCTCATAACTGGCGTGAGTTAACTTACATAGGGGTATATCCATCATTTACTTTGGGAATGAGCAAAACGTTTTGGGTAAAGAGCAGAATTCGTGTGCTCACTATATTTCCAGAGGTTCAAGTGGCAAGAAACTAGTTTCCTTCAACAAGATCTCAAGTTCAAAATTTGTTGGAAAAAATTCATCCCCTACGATGTCTACTGAAATGTCAAATGTCTACTATATTAAAGTAATATTATATGTTTCGAAGGAATTTAAAAATTTACTTCAAAATGTGTATCACCCAATTTATCACTTTTAAGAGTTACAAGAAGTAATATAGATACACATACACGGTTAAAGTGATCGTACATACTAGTATACTTTTTCACAGTGAGAGAGATTATAGGTCAAGGTAGGGTAGAGAGGAAATGGAGAAGAAGCAAAATGAGGTAACATTTTGACTGGCCACACCACAGGCACATTATTGAATGCCAACAAGAATGTCTATGCAACTGTCATTATTGAATCAACACTTATTGGATACCATTTTGACAACGATAGGAACTAGATGTGGACATTTCACATCTTAGACGGTCGATAGCCTAAAAAGTTCTAATGATCAAAACAAATTTTAACATGTTCATTTTAAAATTACAATATGATTATCTTAACAAGACGTTAACAAGACCCCTTATATAATCCACAAAGATAGCAAAAATGAATTTTGGTAAGCATGAATTATGTTTCTATTTTAAGCACGTAATACAGTTTGTCCCCAAAAATGAGACCAATAAGAAAACCCCAACAATTCTCCTAGCTAGTAGTTATTACTACTACATTTTTTTGGTGGTGAGCTAGTTATTACTACATAATCTAACTACTTTGAGAATTGAGATATACTGCCACTATTAATATATGTACCCTGTGTGTTGTTCAATCAATGAATGATAATCACAATTCTTCAGAAAGTCTCAGAAACTCATCAAAATTATATATCTCACAGGCTTACAGCATAAACACCTAGAGTATTGCCCTCAATAATTCAAAAACATTTACCATTTTGATCTTAATAAATAGTAAACGGAAGCATTTCTCCACCAGTTTTCTCCAAAACAAAGCTTATACTGAGACCATGAGAATTTCAAATGTAATGGCAAATGTTTCAGTAATAAGGGGCAGCTACAACAATCAACTTGTAATTCACTTCTTGAATATTCTCATTCTATGACATGTACAGAAAACAGACAACAAGGAAAGAAAATATTGCCAAGATATGAAAACCAATGACAAAAATAGATATATGAACAAAGAATCTACAAAACTCACACGCTCAGCTCTAAAAATACGGACAAACAGCCTCAATCAATGACAACAGGTGATATCAAAAACAAAATCCTATTCATGCTACAAAAGAAAGTCTGGAATTACTGGTGTTTGGGAAACCACGTTTAAGGGTGAATTGGCTCTTTGATGAGTTTTACGCCTGCCATGACGGTGGCTACTCTTTTTCTTTCCCTTCTGATCAGATTCTTCCCCTTCAACAATCTTCTCTTTACCTCTCCGTCTTCTCTCTTTATTTTTGCTACTCGAATTGGGATTTTCGGGATCTGGCTTTTCTGCATCACCAAGATTTTCTTTCATTTCAGATGGAAGATCTGTGCCTAGTTTCTTCTTCCCTTTCCGCTTAGTTGATGACTTATCAAGAGGATTACTTTGAGACAAACTCGGGTTGGTTTCACTTCCAAGAACATCTTTTATGGCACCAGAAAGAGAAATGTCCCTTGCCTCTGGCCTTTTATTTGGAACTGGTGCTACATCTCCATCATCCAATCTCACCACTACAGGTCTGGGCTTCATTTGATTTGTCCTCTTCTTCAAAAGAAGTGACTGGTCTGTCAACTTGGTTAGCTCATCAGCTTCATCATTTATATTACTGTTTGACTTGGGGTCATTTGCTGGAGGATAATCATTTGGAACAATCTCAGTCTTATCTGAAGCAAGGTAATATAATCCATGCCGTTTACGGTGTTCAAGCAAGGATGTAGATTCATTTGATTGCCCTGAATCGTCATTTTTTAGAAGATTAGACGAAGAAGCATCTGAAATAGTGCCAAACTGAGGACCTCCCATGTAAAACGAAACTGATGAAGGTAGCTCGATATCAACGCATATTGCTTTTAAATCGTCAAGATTCTCTTTAAGAGCTAATCCATCTGGTACAGTAACTCTTCCCTGTGCACTTATTGAGACTGGACCAAGTTCCACAGAAAAAGCATCGCGGATGGATTTGATAACAGTTGAAACTTGAGAATATTTCTTGTCCACAGTGTCCACATTCTGACCAAAGTTATCAATTATTTCTGCTTTAATCAACTGTACAAAGGCAAATATGTTTCGCGCTCTCTCTAGTACTTCAACATCCTGATTTGCTGTCAGTGAACCAAAAATTAATTCAATTCGATTTAATAGGTTTACAACAGATTCATGTGTGAAATTCTTTTTTGAAGAAAGAGTGACAACTCTATCTGTGTCGTTTTCAACAGACATATCTTCATCAGAAGATTCGGCGGTTGAATTCCTTGGGTTAAAGCCCTCATCCTGTTCATAAGTTGAACCTTCATAAGTCGCCACTAATTCAGGAGCTTCAGTGTCATTTTTTACAACAAACATTTCTGACTGTCCACTAGCCAATTCGCCACCCTGTGAGGATGAAGTACCTTCATCTTTATCAAGGTAACATTCCAGACAAAAACTTAAAACTTTAAGAACAGAATTGATGTAAACTGCTCTTATTGACGAAGGCAAGAGATTGGTCCGAGGCTGTACAAGAGCATCAATGAGTTCAAGTGGATTGCTTGCAAGCTGTACATACTCTCCAGCAACCCAAGCAGCAGCACACAGTATCCTATGCAAGTACACATTACCCAACAATGCAGGATCAATCAACAGATCGCGAGCAACCCGAACAAGCTGTAATCTAGCATCCTTAACTCTCATACCAATATCAATAAGCTGATTCTCAATTTCTTCACCCTTTTGGCAATGAGGAATCATCGTCATTTCTCCCAAAAGAGATACATACCAATCAAAATCAACAATGATCTCATAAACATTCCTACCACACGTGGTTAAAATTGAACCCAAAATCTCATTGCAAAACTCTGGATCAGATTTCAATGCATAATTAAGCAACACCCTAGATATCTCCACCACATTGCTCTCAGAGACCATAGCCATCAACAACCGCAAAGACTCAATTTTAATATTTGAATCCTCATCATCCAAAGATTTAATCACAGCATCCTTATTCTCTAGCACTGCCCACAAATGCTTCGGCACAGCAACTGAAAGCGCATGCAAACCAAGATACCTAAGATTAGGATCCTGATCAACCAACAACTCCCTAATTTTGGAAACCGCCAACTTAATAGCAGACTCATGATCACTTAAACTAGTAATCACAGTCCTCACACACTCAAAAACAAGGGATTTTGCTCCAGATCTTCTAATATGCTCACAAATAGGTTCAACAATCCTCTTCCCTAACCTAGGTTCCAAAGGAGCCAACCTAGCAAAAATCTTCAAAACCTTAATAAGAACCCAATTATTCTTAGAATCGACTAAAATCCTATAAAACTCGGGCGCCAACGGAAGATACGATCTCGGATCCTTAGAACTAAGTTCACAGAAAACACCAATGACAGCAATAACAACCTTGGGATCAGAACTTTCTAAATTCTCAACCAATCTTTTAAAACAAACTCTAACAGCATCAGGATACTTATCAAAAACCCTCAAAACAACAGCAATAGCTTTATTCCTAATAAAAACCCTAGAAGAAGATAACAAATTGAAGATATCAGGAGTGAGATCACGAGCGAGGTCGAGAGTGGCGATTGTTGATAAACAATGAAGCGCAAGCGAAGCATGAAAATGATTGGTTGAAGAAAGATCTTTACGAAGCTGATTGGTGATGAGAAGAAGAACCGGTGTTGAATCGTTGAATGAAACTGAAGCGGCGTGGTAACCGATTCGTTTGTGAAGGAATAGAGAAGATGACATTACCTCAACGACGTGGAAGGAAGCCCATGACATGTCGATTCCATGGATTGAGGAGAGGTAGGTGAGTTTTTGAAGTGCGGTGGATTTGGTTTGTGGATCGGTGGATTTGATTTCGCGACGAATTTCTTCGATTGATTTAGAGATGAAAGATGATTCTGTGAGAAGTTGGAGACGCATGGATTTGATGAGATCGTCTAGGGTTCGTTGGAAGAGATTGTCCATAATTGAAGAAGATGAAGAACCCGCCATTGAAGCGAGTCTCAAGAAGAAGACGAAGAAGAAAATGTTACTGCTGGTGTTTTGTTGATAATTTCGTAATGGGCTCAAGTGTTTGTTTGGGCCTACGTAATCTAATATAACTGTTTACTAGATAGATTGGGTTACTTTTTGCACCCCTTGCTAAGATTCGTATGTATTATTCTATCTTTAACCTCTCACTCTTGCTCCTATATTGACTCAAGTGTCAGAGTAATACACCCCTTCCTCCTTGGATTTTGGCCACCACCTCAATCTACGGAGCCGGAAAAATTATAGAGTCTGGGCAAAAAATTTATCGTAAAATATGGCGTGTTAAGAACGTTAAAATATGGTTTTACACAAAATATTATAAATTTTCGATAAACGAAAAATTAATTATGAATTTTTAAACAACGGAAATCTTGACTTATAAATCAAATTTTGAGCTCATTATTTGCAGACACATCTATAAAAATACATAAAAAGGATCTGTAAAGTTTCATAGCATTTCGAAGTCGTTTCAATTTATTTTGATTTTTCAACCAAAACGTGTAAAATTGAAATTTTGTTCGAGTAAGCGTATACTCACAGGTTAAATTTACTACCCTAATTTTGCAGGCATGATTAGAAGATGATAAGAACCTTCACAATGAAATTTTGTAGTTTTTAAACGAGATACAAATTAATTATAAATTGTTTAAGAAATTCATAATTATAGGGAATAAAAATTCATAATTAATTTGTCCCTGGTCGAAATTTTTTAATTTTTTGTGTAAAACTATATTTTAACGTGCTAAACATGTATGGAAAAAATTCAACATTTATGTCACATTTTTATACTACGCGTATATTATAGGGTAAAAAATAAGGAAAAAAACTTGAATTACAATGCTATATATATTTTTTATTTTACATGGTCAATTTGAACAATTAACCATTCAAAATAAGAGAGATGAACCTGCCAATAGTGTGCTAAATAAAATTAATAGATAAATAAATGTCCTTATCGAGATCTCTTTGCGTGTGAGAATTTTCAGGTTTTGCCCAAAAAAAATTTAAGTAGGAAAAGGGCTATTGAGCTGGACTTGGTACAAAAAAAGTAGCAACTGAGTTCGGACTAGTGCCCAGGCTAGCTGGGGTGCCACCGCACCTGCTACGAAGTACCTTCTTCAATGATTTACCATCACTATGAGTATCTTTATCTTCTTTGGATAAGCTTATGAAATGATATAATTCTTTTCAAAAAAATATTCAATTGCAATTTCTACGCTTGTCGAACTTTGTGATGAAAACATAACCAAGCTGCAGATGTTCAATATTTCTATTGTTTATTATATTAGCACGTTAATTTGATGAAATTCATAACCAAAAAAACAAAGCACTGAGGCGAACCATGATTTGTTATACATGAAACAAGTGCAGGTGAGTGAAAGATTTCACCTCACCATGCCAACAAGAATCGGAAACATATATCTCCCACCAAAGGACATCGAATACCAATTAATTTGGTGACAGAATTATACTCTATGATTGCATAATTATCCACAATACAACACCCTATTGGGTGTTTAAATAGACATCCCTATTATGATATCGATAATTTAGATGTTTATCGAGATTAATGTTTTTATCACTCTCTTTTGTATTTAGTGAGTCTTATATACACAACTAATTGTAAAAATATTTTTCTTTATTCGATTATTACATTATTTTAATATTAAAAAATAAATTAAAGAATGGATGCAAGCGTTCTTTTTAATTAATTAACGTTGAATTTGAATTTTCAATACAGTTAATATAGTTTATCATCCTTTTAAATTATGAATTTTACCATCATTCTAAAAAAATCTGAATTATTAATAAAATGTAAAAAAAAAAAAAACAAATAATTGCTGCCTCATTTCTTACAAAAAAAATAAAGAAGGGTATCATACAAGAAAAATGACATATACAGAGGTTTATAGTGACGGATTAAAAACCGTAGGTATAGAGAAGCTATACCTACGGAAAAGAAGCATTAGCCGTGGATAAAAAATTCCAAGAAAACAAAACAATAAAATATATCAAAATTAAATATGTACGCCCAATGAAAAATTATAATGAGGTTAGGTTAGATTTTGAGCTTGTTTATTTTTTTATTTTGAATGAAATGGGGTCATTTGTTGTTGAGTTGTGTTTCGTTGAGTCAGGTCATTTTGTTATTGCTATTTGTTAGTAGATGGCACAGCTGAACTTTGGTGTACTTTTTAGTGCGAATCTTCTCATCAATAATGTTGGAAAGTCTTATTGAGATGGTGTGTTATAAATCAATAATAGTAGTAGTTTTTGTTTTAACATTTGAGCATCCCTTGAATATGAGAAACTACACTTTTGCTTTCTTATTTAATACTTTCAACATGTTAAGTTTCCAATGTCCATTTGTTAGGAAGCCACAAAAGTTATTGTATCTTACAACCAAATGAGCAGGAGTACTCTTTGGAATTTGATAGAAAAAATTCAGTTTTCATCCAATCTTTTGGATTTGGATTCAATAATTTATGTAAGCACACCATCGTTGGTCGCTTGTAAAGTTGTAATGTGCACCTATGGATTCAACCAAATTGAGGGGTTTGGAATTCAATTCTCTAGTCAGAGTGGTGTTCGTGTCTGGTGCAAAACGACATAGCATCTAGTTTTGTTTGGTGTTTAGTTGTTTAATTTGTGCTTGTGTTGTTGTTATTGGTGTCATCTTTTCTTTGTGGTGCTTATATCAAAACTTTTAGTTGTATTTCCTAGAGGCGATAAAATGGATGGATTAGATAAATATGAATTTGGATTTGAATCCGGATTCTAATGGATGGATAAAAGAAATTCGTTAGTCCATTACAATCCACTATTTTTTTGTTGGAAAAAAACCATCCAATCCATCCATTAAGTAAAATGTTCACCCATTAACAAACTTTTTGTTTGGTGAATGGATTTTATAGTGAATGGATCGGATGAATGTGGATTAGGTGGATCAAATTGTCACCCCTATTATTTCCGAAGTGGTAGCAGCTGTTTAGTCCTTTTTTTCTTTCTTTTCGGTATGCTTTCTTACCACTTTATTATAAGGAAAATTCTATGGTGAAGTCGTGAAAATGACTTTTCTGATGAAGTTAACACTATAACATCAAAAATGTAGTGAGTAACACCCCAATGTTTGTACAGTGGCATCAAAAGTTCAGTCCCCATAGTATCATCAATTCATAACAAGACTACACTTAATCTAATTTTATCCTACCTTGTTTTAAGTGTAACACCCCACAAAGTGTAACGCTTAAGACTATTACATAATATCATCAAATTTGTTTGCATGTTAAAGATGCCAACGATAAAATAGTACCTATAAGTCCAAGATGTTGCAAGCATTACTAGATGAATTACTATTGATCATTAATCAGTAATCAACAATTTAAAAATGAAGCAAACATTAAAATCAAAATTAACTTTTTCAAAAAATTTAGTTTTCTGACTGTACCGTAGAAGCTCCCTTATTACAATTGTGTTACTTTGATAAATATTATGGAAGGGTATTGGTGATTGTTTAGCATGAGTATTTATTATCTTCATATTATAATATATGTGTCATTTGCTTCTTCCTCCTTGTTCGTCTAAGTATGATATTGATTATGAATTCAGATTGCTCTAAATAAGACTTATCGACTGCAAGTTCTGCTTGGATGAGGTCTCTTACTACAAAGAACAACTTCAATGGGAACACAATGTTAGGAAACTACGCACAATTTTCCCATAGTCAGATTAAGTGGAAGTGAAATAAATGCAGAATAAAAACACACAAGATTGTTAACGAAGTTCGGCCAATAATGCCTACTCTCCAGACTACTGCAGATCTCTTTAATAAAAAGGGAAATATATGTGTTTACAAACTCTAACTACCCACAACCCAATTACACCCAAGAGTTTTCTCTAAAATTCTCTCTCTGAATTTTTCCTAACTCTCTACTGATTTAATACACTACTCGTTGTGTTTTTGCTTCTGATGCTTCTACCTTCAAATGCACCTCTATTTATAGAGGTAATGAACCGTGAGAGTTGAAAATCTATACACTCCTTTCACACCAAAAGTCACACTCTTATAGTTTAGCTTATCAAAAACATATGATCAACCACGACTTCTTCATGATAAAATAGTTCATATCACTATTTCGGTTTACTTGATAACTCGAAAGTTGAGAGGGAGAACAGAAAGAAAATACGCAAAACTAGTCATCAAAAGAGGAGGGAACAAACCGCCCTGTTCAAATAGATATGCATATAGGAAGAATAGCTTAGCTGGTAGGGCAATACATTGTTATATGCAGGGGCCGGGGTTCGAACCCCGAACACCCCACTTATTCACCTTATAAGGTGAATTATAGCCACTAGGCTACCTGACCAAAAAAAGAAAGAATAGCTTAACAGAAGGATCATATAGACACACAATAACACACACACACAATTAATGTTAAAATAAATTACTTTTAACAATTCCGGGTACTAAAAAATAAATACCATTTAACCAAGCTTAAGCCCCAAGCCACCAAATCCAGACCCGACCCGTAGGATTCAGATTCGACAAGACTGAGCCTTATTCTTGAAAGGAGGTTTAAATTAAGACCCTTTGAATTTTTTATTGTTTCTCGACTTTGAGAAGAGATTTATATTTAATAATCTAAAATATGTATCAAAATGAATTTGATACAGAAAGAGGTTGGATGATCGTGTGTTCTTCTAATGTATCAAATGAGAGATAAAGGATAGAGAATGCGACCCAAATAAGTTATCCTGTTTCGTCCTAACTGGGCTAGTATAGTCCTCAATCTATGATAATTTCGAATATGATTCTAGAACTAATTAATTTGTTTATGATGTGCGGATTAGGCAAGTGTACCAAATCGCTTACCAAGTAATAAAGTGATAAGTAGAGTATCGTATCCACAAGAATTATCGTTTAGTCCAAACAATTCTCATTACTTATTTTTAAGTTGACGATAAAATAAAAAACAAGGGTTGGAGAGTTGGAATTTTTATCTGTTTGCAACAGAGCAAGTTTACCTGATTTTGGTTACAGAAAAATAAGAAGCGGTTAGGATTCTTCGAATCCCCTCTATTTATATTGTTGGATATTAAATAATAGTCATGTCACGTTTATTTATCTTAGACAGACTATACAAGTGACGAGGCTATTGGGACGTGACTAACCTAATAGGTTGGAAACCGCACTTGCTGATCACACAGTGATCCTTACGTATGGGATCTATAAATCTCGGTTAACTAAGTCTATCCCTCCAATGTTTGGTTGCACCTGCTGGTGACATAATGTAATACGTGTATTTATAGAATTAAAAAAATTTACAGGATTAAAAAGGGTACTCATTACTATCTGAAATAAAATAGTTAAAATGGGAAATAAGAAACAATTTTCTCTTCTTCATCAAATACACCCCCAGAAAGAACACAACATAACTTCAATCCATTTTTCTTCATCATCTTCCCTTAAGTGAGGTGTCACATGAGCGTTGATTTGGTCAAAATTGAAATTTTGCAAAATGAGGTATAGCTAGGGATTAAAGGGTTCAATTTATATTTGGTGACAATTTTGGTGGACTAATTTGATTTATTAAAAAAAAAAAAAACTACTGTGGTTGTTCTCCATCAAATTAATAAATTATTTCATACTTGCAAGTATTTAAATGATTTTTTCCTCATATTTTCTATTATACTCTCTCCGGTCCTTTTTATAAGAAGAGAAACCAAAAATCATCAAAACCAAGACAATCATTAGTTGTTGTAATTTTTTGAATATTTTTACAAATATACCCTCATAAAAATTTGTAAAGTATTAAATATATCCACTAATATTGAAAAGACCAACATTAAACGAAGGCTAGAAAAGTCTTTTAAACCAATAAATGTACCTTAAAATTTGTGACTTTTTCTTATAAATAGGATCAAGATTTTTTTTGAAAATTTTCTTATAAATAGGATCGGAGGGAGTACTTTTTACATATAGGTATTTTTATTTCTAGGATAGTATGATATTTTTAAATACTTTTGGAGTAAAACGTGTCAAAGTGGATACTAAGGATTCTATAAGAGTCAACATATATCAATCCATTTAATTGTTTTAAATGTACTATATTAAATTACTTTTTCATTTGTCATAGAAAAGCTAGACGTTTTTCTTATTAATTCCAAATACTTTGAAAGAAGAGTCAACACCTATCAATAAATTTAATTGTCTTAAATGTATTAAATGGTTTTTTGTATATTTCATTTGTCATTCAATTAAATGCATTAAATTGTTTTTTTTCTAAAGCTAAATTGTTTAGCAATCAACCAAAAAGGGACAAAAGTGACATTTAAATGTTTTTTAAAGTGTCATTTAATTGTCTAACATGTAGCTTCTGTCAATGCATTTAATTGTCTTAAATGCAATAAGTTAAAGTATAACATTATATCTTACACTTTTTTTTTATAAAACAAATTGGGGCCCATATTCTAAAGTTATTTTTTGGGATCTAGGACGGTCGCCTTCTTCTCTCTACCTCGAATACAGCCCTGCAAGACACCACGTGTACAACAAAAATTGAGAAGTGGGTAATATACCTGACAATAACATCTTTCATTTTGTAGTATATATACATGTACAACTATATCATATCCTTGAAAAAGTATTACATATCGTTGAAAGTAACATCTAAAATTTTATGGCTCTTATTCTCTTTCTAGTTCTTAGTTTGTGCATAACATGTTGGAAAGTTGACTCAAATAGCATCGTGGTATTTTCTATTATTTATCGTCCTTTATTAGTTTGATTTATACGCGATTTAGTTGATTGTAATTTTGGTTAATGAATCCAGCATTTTGTGGCCGATAAATTTGATTGTGTTGATATCTACAAGCAATCTGCTCTACAACACCCCTTACTAAAAAAACACAAAATTCAGGTATAATAGTTGAACAATTTATAATATTAATTATTTTACTTTATTGCGTTGTGAAAACTAATTGTTATTTGATGAAGCTGGAGTGAATCATATATAATCGTAACTACCATATATAATTAAAGATTTGTTAACTTAAATTTTCATTCAAAATTGCTTTATTTATTTGTAAAGAAATTCAACAGCAATTATAATTCATTTTCATTAATTTTATTTTATTCCCTCTTCATTACAACATGTGTAGCTTCTCCCAACTTTCACGAAGAACACTGTGCGAAGTAGACCATCTTATGGTAAATTGGTGGATGATTGTCCACCAGGAAAAGTGCCTATCTACAACAGGAGAAGAAGACATCAAAGTATTACTAATTCGTCTTCAAAATTACAAATTGATGATTTTCAGGGGTATTCCCAAAGTTCCCCTGGCTATCATGTAAGTGGATATTTTTAATCAATACATTTTACATGGAATATTATAACATTATGTATGTATCAATATTTTGAAAAAAGGACCAACTAAAATAACGTCGCACCAAGACAGAGCACAAAACAACGCCGCACTGAAATGATGAAATCATCTTCTTCTTTTTTGAAATCCACTTATTGAAACAAAAGGAGAGAAAAAGTGACGGATAATGTGTGATTATGGATCCAAAAATGGCATAAACCCACCACTTTTTGGTAGGAATGGCAAATCAAGCCAAATTATCCTGTCACTAACCCATCTAAAATGCGGCAAACCAACTAGAGGTATATGGTTGAAAACCTCACCCTCGCCACTTTTTATGGTGATTAAGAGGGTTGGTGTGTTTTCCGTCAAATCTTTGTTAGAAAATTAGAAAATGGACTGTAACTTATAAGACAAAAGAGTAAAAAGAGGATGTTTTTGCTATTATTTAAAACCGACGAGCCAATCTACCCTCTAATTGTCCTATTATTTTAGTAGGATTTTAATAGGGAAAGTTAACTATTAGGTGAGATGCAAAATTATAACGCACTCGCCAAAAACGTCGAGTCAAATGGGTCAACATATTGGGCCTAACCCGTTTTTCTGTCCCTACTTCTTCATGGACGAGGAAGAAACAAATAGAGTTACAAGAGAGAAAGGTGGCTGGGTGTATGTGCGAGATAGGTGGTAAAATATCAAATTTTAAATAGACATAGTGTGTGTTACAAATCACTTTAACATTTATAAATTGTATAAAATATGAAATATTGTATGTTCTTGTCGTCTCTAGACCGTTACCCTTGACACCACCAAAAATATGATATTTCATGGAGCACTTGCTGCCATAGCTGGGTATGATCTGCCGGTTCAAGCAAAGCAATACAGCATATCTTACATTTGGATTGAAAGTGGATCAGGAACGGAACTAAATAGCATAAAAGTTGGAGTTGGGGTTAGTTACTTTTTACTACGCCATGTCGATTTTTTTTAATCTCATGACATTACATTCTCTTAGAGAGAGAGAGATAGAAAAGACGTAGTCATTCATTAAATGCTCTTTTTCACCAATGTATTTATGATTTCATATTTTTGTGTGTAAAATTCTATAATATACTACTCACATCCGTTTTTTATTATGTAAAAGGTTTTTCCAAGCTTATACCAAGACAACCAACTACGTTTAACTGCTCGATGGACGGTAAGAGTGAATTTAATGCATTAAATGATCGTATATAATGTGATGGAAACACACAAAAAAAAAATATTGTAATTGTGCTCAAGCTCAATTTGATATAAACTTGCAGGCAGATGGTTATAATCAAACTGGATGCTACAATGATAATTGTCCAGGTTTTGTGCAAGTCAATCGTAACAAAAATTATACTCTTGGAATTGTCATGTCACCACCTAATTCAATTGGATCTACCGAAAAAGTTGCTTCTTTTCTCAAAATCAAACAGGTAAATTTTTAATTATAAATATATACAAATATATTATACATTATAGTATATATTTACAAACTATTACACAAAAATTAAAGTGTTTACAAAAAATGTTTTGTTTAATAATATTTGTTGTAAGAGGTGTATTAAGTAATTACCTTACTATTTCTATTTTTTTTAAAGGGATAATTTGGGTAATTGAAAATAATGAAAATTAAATAAATGCTCTTAAATATTTACAGCTCATTATTAATGAATATTTTGTTTTTTTAAGTAGTCTTTATACGATTGGTTAATATCTTCTCCTAGTAACTTATGTAGTTTTCTATTACTTTCTTAAATATTTGTAGGATCGATCTACAGGTGATTGGTGGTTATTTATGCAAAAAGAATCAATATATATTGGATATTGGCCAAACGAATTATTCACTCACTTAAGTACGGGAGCATCTTTGATTCGTTTTGGAGGTCAAACTTATGCTTCACCCAATATGGATAGTCCCCCAATGGGCAGTGGGAGATTACCTAAAGAAAAATTTAAAAACTCGAGCTTCATGGCAAGACTTAAGATTGTTGATTCAAAACATAATGAGGTTGATGTAGAACCTAATGATATGAAGATGTATAGAGATACTAATTCAGATTGTTATGACTTGATGTACCATGGTTTTGAAGGACCCCTTTATAGGCAAGCTTTTCTTTACGGTGGGCCAGGTGGACCAAATTGTGGTACATGACTGTATTGACGTCTATGTTTAATAAAACTATGATTCACCCTTCATATCAGGTTCTACATCAACTCTAGGATTTTATTTAATGAAATTTAAGGAAACAAGTAAACAACAATTATGTCATGTCGGGTTCCCATTTCTTTGTTACTTGATAAGTGTTGTTGAGGCAAAATCCCAAATTAATTTTAAAGATAATAAACTTTAATGATTAAGGATTAAATGGACTTTGATTAATTCTTTGGTATTTAACTTGTGCTCTTGAGTGTTTTACTAAGACAGGAAC
>Ga0228711_1001137_pt1 | contig 37868 bp, 27 predicted proteins | sample MedpolnodulmetaG_2_FD_177996 | JGI IMG/M metagenome (GOLD analysis project Ga0228711, IMG submission 177996) | Root nodule microbial communities from Medicago polymorpha collected in Santa Monica, California, United States - brown nodules | ecosystem: Host-associated > Plants > Roots > Nodule...
AGAAATTTTAAAAAAAAGAAAAAGAAGTTTTTTTTTTTTTTAGAAAAATAAAAACAATTTTTTTAAAAAAAAAAAAAAAAAAAAATCAATCAGAAAATGATTTCCGAGAAGCTACCAACTTCTCGTTAAAGCAGTTTAGATTTTTTTGTCATTTTTTTTTTAAATCTGTAAGAAACGGATGGAAGTTTCTACAAACTGTAACAAACAGACTTTTTTTATGAAAAAGGGATTTATTTTGTTAAGAAAGTGATTTTTTTTTTTGTTTGAAAAAGCTGTAACAAACAGACTCTTAAAAAGAAACGGTAGGTTTATTTCTATTAACTTAGATATAGCAAATAAGTTGACCTATCAAATTTCATCTTTCTTCAACCAACCCTTTAATGGATTAAGAATAACTGATTTTACATGTAGAGCATATAAAGCTTTTCTCCATCAAAGTTTGACAGGACTCTAATTCAATAGTAAAAATAGAGGCATCAAGTACCTAAACTGACAAGACGCTAGACTGCATGTCAAACCAGCAACATGCTCAGCCAGTTCAGCCTCGTCTACGCACTGCCTGGAATGTATTTTGGTGAAATCAGTTGTTAGTTTTGCAAGCACCTACAAGACAATTCAAAACAAATAAGATAAACATGTTTCAGAAATAAGGTAAAGACTTAAAACGTGACCTATTTATTGTAATTTTAATATGGAAGGCCAGTTATTCAACCTCCTCAACAGGTGGACGTCTCCAACAACTATTGTTTTCAGGGTTCTTGTATTTTTCCTGCTCCCTAACAGATCATAAAGATCAACGTTTCCATCAGATAATATTGTGAAAAAATTATAGATTGTCAATTAATTGGCTGAAATATCAGAAATCATTGGCAGATATATGTGCATTTGAATTTGTGAATAAGGTCGTTTGCAGTGTGCAACATCCTTTTGTTGGTTTTTCATCACGTATATGGCAACATGGTGCAGAATGTATTATGTGCCTTGTATGAAACTAACATAAAGTTGGGAGTCGGTACTAAATAATCTTACTTTTGACTGAAAAGCGCTGCATTATGCCATTACTGTACATGGTTTTCCATATTTCCTCATTTATACTATTTCAATAATATTCAAGAGTTTTGCAAAAAAAATAAAATTCAAGAGAACTCTAATATACTTTTTCTATTTCAACACTGTAAAGTAGTCTTAAAAATTAGAACACCTAAATAACACCAATTCTTCCAAAATATATTCAATTAGATGGTAATTTAAGACAAATATCCAGACAACCTCCATATCAAAAGAACAATTAAAAAAAAAGATGAAATTTAAGTAAATTTTTTTAACGTTTATGAGTGTATGATTCTAGCAAATCTAACCCGTCTATTTAAATACATGTATAATGCAAAAAATTAAGTACTTCGAACTTGTATTCCTTCAATTTGTTTTGAGAATTTGATTGAAACCGGATATTTTGTTATTAGACATGGAGTTTTATAAAAAAAAATTATTACATGGAGATTGATTGGCAAATACACACAACACAGTTATGCTCGTGAACACACATTAGCGACATAGCACAATGCACCAAAGCATAAATATCAGAAATTGCTTACTAGAATTGAAGTACTAATAAAATTGAAATGTAACACTCACCTTTTATTAATGTAAGAAAATAACCTGTTTGTGAGGTAACAAACAGTATAAGCTGGATAATGACTTCGAATGCTGTTGAGCTGATCAAAAAGAGAGTCATTCACGGTGAGGTTACAAAATTTGTCGGCCTCATAAACTAGCAAGACATATGGAATCTCAATTCGTTCAGTGGAAAGCTGCAAATAATAAATGATATTGGTATCAGTGAGAAACAGAATAGTAAGAAGTATTCATCCACAGAAGGTAAACAAATAATGTTTTGATAAGATTTATAAATATCCTCTCAAAAAAAAAGATTTATAAATATATTTTCAGTTCGATTGCTTTGTAGTTTGTAGGTCCCTATAGTTCAAAAAATTTGAGTTCTATACTATCATCATTTTAACCACATGAAATCATTCTTACATGGCATTTGTGATGCGGCATCCTCTTTTCCATGCTAATCTTCATTTTATCTTTCACAACATGATAAAGTAATCAATTAATTATAGAAAGACAAATCTGTTCAATGCTCTTATGCTTTACGTGTTTGTTAGATTTGAAGTATATAGTGCCACCAGCGATGCCGAGGTAGGGAGAGTTTTTTTTAATAATATCGTACCCAAAACGTGTTAGCCTTGTAGTTTGAATATAGACAAAGCTGACTTTCAACCATTGTGGCTTGGGCTCTCAGTTCTGGGGATTGGCAGACATTTCATAACATTTATTCATCATTTTCGTACCTGTATTTCCTTCTAATTTCAAAGAGGTATCCACTTTTTCTGTAGAAATTCCTTCATTTAATTAGATTATAAAATCCAGCTTTTTATGAGGGTCTAGCTAGCTCTACAAACTTATTGGCATAAACTACAATCTATTTGTGCAGAAAGGAACTAAAATGTAAACTGTGGAAGTTAACCCAGCTAAAAACAGTAAAAATAATAAATACATTTATTTAAATTTTCGAAAAAACAAATGAACATACACAATACAGCAGCAAACAACAAACATGTATATCGAATAAACCAAAAAAGATACAAGAAAAGAATATATATATATAAAATAGTGAGAGAAATTATTAATGAATACGGTGCTCAAAGATGAACTACATATATTTCTTACCTGTGAAATTTGTTCTGGAACTTTCATAGACCATAAAATTGATCCTGAGATAGGATTTGATGTAATATGGTAAGTAAGCCCTTTTTCAGCAAACCTAGTAAGCAAATGGCCTGAAAAGAGAATAGAAGTTTTATGAGAAAACAAACATAATTAAGGAGCTACATAGATTTTTATCATGTGGTTGTGGATTCAGATATTAGTAACATACCTCCGATTGACCCTGATTCAACTACCTTTGCATCTATTTCTGCAACAATATATTTCATTGCAAACTTCCCTTTTTCCCACTTTTGCTTTTCTTTCTCAATTTTTTTCAGTTCTGCTGCTTCAGCCTTCATAGCTTCTTTTTTTAACTTCTCTTGCTGAAGAATAAATTTGTAGAAGACTATAAGCTATTGTGATCAAAATCAGGAATGATGTAAAGTATAAACACCAAACAATATAAACTGAAACCCACTTCCTTCAGTAGTTTCTTTTCTTCCATCAAACGACTTCTTTCTTCTTTTGTCATCTTTGTTTTTCCAGTTGCCTTGTTTGCCCTCTTTGCAGAGACTTTAGAACTTTTCATGTTGTCAACATTTTCTTCCTGCTCCTGGCTCATGTTTTTCTCATTAGGATTCTCTTCGTGCTCCAGGCACGTATTTCTTTCATTAGGATCCTCTTCCTGCTCCAGGCTCATATTTCTCTCATTAGGATAACCGTACAACTCGTAAAACAACGCAATGTTTCTCAAATGCATGTTGGAAAATGTAAGAAGCACACTAGGGAGAAAATAAAAAATAGCAAATAAAAGAGTAAATATATGTGCATGAAAGTGAGAGTGAAGAAAACACTCAAGTTGTTCATAGTTCATACTACTTACATTAAGCTACATGGGTCAAAGTCAAACAACACCATAACATCCTACCATAAATCATTTAAATCTTGATACTTCTTAATGGTTTGCTCTCCCTCTACCTTTAAATATTAGACTATTCTCTACTTAATCTTTTCTCTTGATTAGAGCTTTTACATGTCTTCTCCACTAATACCCAAAGTACCTACAGGTCACATTCTACCATCTTTTCTACAGTAGGTGCTACCTTAACTCTCTGATACTCTTCATTCCTAAATCCTTATCCTATCTTATCATCTTATATATGTGTGTGCGTGCGAGCACATGCATAAAAACAACACAGAATAATCATGAGATGACTAACCGCTTGTGAGGAAGTTGGATCTGAAGGATTGTCCTCGGACATTTGAGCTTGAGTAACATTTCCACACGAAACAAGTCTCTCTGAAATCATCAAATACATAAACAAATAAATAAAGCAATTCAGGCAGTGAAAAACAAGTAAAACTAGTTAAAAACTCAACAAACATTTACCATGAGAACTTCCGGAACCAATCGAATCATAAGTCCGTGTCGAATTTCCAGTAATTGGTTCGTGTGAAGACAATAAACCCCTTACTTCATCCTCATTCTCATTCCAATTTCCCATTCCAGAATTTTCAGGTTCATCATCTGATTCCAAACATATCATTTGACTAATACCTAAACAAACATTGCAATTGCAGTTTAACATTCAAATTTCATATACATAATATCAAAATTAAAAGCATTAATTGATTAAATAACTAAGAATGAATAATTATAGGGTTTTGAAAAATGAAAAGATAAAAAAAAAATTAAGATGAGTAATGAATGACCTGATGCATTTGTAGGAGCGGAAGTGCATTTAACGATTGCAATTTCGGAATCGAATAAAGGAGAGAACGGAGTCTCGGGAACAAAGAGAGAAGGTGTAGAGGAAGGATGCTTCTGTGGAGTGGGGTCATCGTCGATGAGGAAAACGGTAGGGTTTGGATCGGGCTGTGAGGTTCTGCGTTTCTTAGAATGGACGGGGAATGGTGTTGTAGGGTCATCTTCGTCGGAGAGGATGATCGGTTCCATTTTCTCCGATGTCAAAGACTGTGGTGGTTCAGTTTCCGTCTTCGAATAAGCGCGGGATCATGGGAAGTGGGAACTTCAGTGACCAGTTCTTTTGGAATCAAATTTCTATTACAACTCTCCTAATTCCAACTTACACCCCTTTCAGATGCTATCAGAAATGATATTTGAGCCATCATTTTGTCACAATTTCTCTCTCGTACTCAAAAGTAAATAAACACAATTAAATCGAATTGTCATAAATTTATTTTAATTTAAACTAGTTTGTGTAAATCTATTTGATAAGAGTTTAAATAACTATTCTTGAACTAAGTTCAAATCTAACATAAACATGTAACCAAAAAATAAAAATCTAACATTAACACTCTTAGATTTGAAGGTTTCATGTCAGAGCTCTTCTACCCTTAGACACAGGTAAATGTGAAAATACTCTAATTAAGTTTCCGTAGTAATATCAAGAGACTCAAAATGTAGGGCCAATAACTCATTGCATAAACTGAGTTTATATAGACATGCATTAACTATGTTTATTTGGGTAACCATACTTGAAATGATGGAGGTGTAGTCCAATGATTATTAAACGGTTTAAGATGGAGGAACAAATTTGATTGTTTTAATTCTGCAATAAATAATTTTTTTAGCACAAGTGAAATTCAATAACTTGACAAAACATCAAACAATTGCAACAACCTTCGTAAACACTTATATAACATGATTAAATTAGTGTTCTTTTATTTAAAATAAAGTTCCCGCTACGATAGGCCTTAGAACACTTTTTCATTTTGCTAATAGAGAACTTACGTGAGCTAGATTACGGATTTATTAAATTGATATAGACCTCGAGGTTCAACAATATTAACAGAGATAATTACAAATCATTCATAAAAAAGAATATCACGCTATCTAAAAATGACAGTTGAACTCATGCTTTTGTCGGACATGGGTCAAACTCCTTAACCATTTAACACTTTCTTTTTTAAATAAATGGACATTTATTTTGGAGTAAGCTTTGGAACACTAGTTAAATAATACAAATTGAAATAATATATCTTTTTTATGGCAATTGACAAGTGTAATTTTTGTGTTTAGGAAAAAAATATACTCTTTAGGATTCTCCTAAGACTAAGATAAAAGTTGGAATTAATTGACATCTTGAATAATGATATTAATAACATCCATTTTGACACACTTTTTTATAATATCCATTATCTTATTGGGTGAAATGCAAGTGGTCATCACATGTATTTCATCCAATCAAAAAGCGAGTGTTCGAAAAATTGTGTCCCAAAACCAAGATGGGGTTATAGGTCACATGACTCCACTTACTTATTGTATTTTTTTTAACAAATATTTGGATATTTATGCAATCTAACCCCACTGGTATTATATTATTCTCTTCACATAATTCATTCATAACCCTGTAAGAAACTATAAAACTAATAAAGATGTTAATGTTAATGAGTGCTTTAAAAGTATTGATTTAGAAACCAAAAGAAATAACTTTACACAAAAAAGTGTAATTATTACAATGATAAAAATAACCACTTGTATTTTCTAGATAAAGTTTTATTTTATAGAATCCTTAATAAATGTTCTTGAAACATTTGTTAGCAATATTCATTGGGATCCTCTCCATTTTCTAAATGAAATAGAAATGTCAATTATTATAGTTTTGAATAAAATAAATGATATAAATATACATATTTTAAAAATTAAATACATAAATTGAACATTTATACGCCAGAAATTTGGTAATGAAATAAATGGAGAGAATATTAACTCAAACTACAATTATACTCTAAACTACTATCCATGGTTGAAAATATAATTAATTATACATATATATTGGGTCAAAGTAGTGTTATATTTTTTAATACGCTAGAAATGGAAAAACATTTAAAAAAATATAAATATTTAAGAGCAACTATAAACATAGCTTGATATTTTTTTTACTAAGTAAACATAACTTTAAATGAATGTTTATCATTTGCACGTTTATATACTTTAATTGAATGTTCAACATCAGTCTGGTGAGGCGGTGGAAAGAATGCTCATGGTGTGGCCTGTATTTTCGACAGGCTACAATAAATGCAGACAACTAAGTTTGATTCAAGTTCTGAAGAAGTTTGAATCAGTTCGGCGCTCAAGCTGGATCGAGTTCGTGGACTTAAAGAGATTTCGCCGTCTGATGGAGAAGCTTTGACGAACAAGTAAGACATCGAAGAGAAGTTGGTACCAGACAGATGAACCAAAAACAATTATTGTCGAAGAAGATATCATTTGAAATTCAAAAGATGTCTAGGGTAGTTTTTAGCGATTATGCCCGACGGTTTCTGTATGGGCAGTTACTTAGTATAAATAAGAGTTTTTCATAGGGAAAATGGGTCACAATTCGCATACACACGAAACTTACACACTCAAACTATCCGCACTATAGGAGAAACGAGTAAACAAGTTGCAAATGTATGAATTTGTATGCGACTTTACATTCATTTATGCAATTTAACCTTTTCCTTTAAATTCCTTGCAATTTACCCTTTTTTCTTAGCAATTTGCTTCTCGGATTCGACGCGTGTTCAGTCCCAACTTTTATACTTTTTGGTTCACTTCAAGAACATTCATAATTTTTATCAAACATAAGCAAAATATGCCCAGAGATTTGCTGGTTGATCTCTCAAGTTAACCGTTTTCGAAAACCAACGTTTGTTTACCAAGAACTAGGGTAAACACATGGTCAGTCTGAAGAGGCGGATGTAAGAATATTCGTGATCAACCTTTATGGTGGAGTTGCAAGGTGAAAGACATAGTGGAAGTACTCATTTGGAAGCTGAGGTAGAGAAAGCTTAGCTTGAGGTGAAGTTGATGACGCCGATAGTGGTGCGACTATGGAGACTTTGGGTGCTAGGCTCTTGTTTTGAGCAAGGGAATTCTTCAAGACGTCGAAAAGCATTTTGGAGTTTGAAGAATGTATGGCATGACTTGTGCGAGTACCGGAAAAGACCAGAGGTAATTGGAGGCAAGTGAATCTTCAGGAGGACATATTTGATCACTTCGGGGAGCTGAAAAAGTTACGGTGTAAACTTGTGGAACTACCCAAAATCCTAATATAGTTGGAAGCAAGGATCTTCAAAAGGGCGGAAGACATTCCGAGGGTTGGAGAAGCAAAGGGTGGAAGCTTGTGGAGCTACTTGATGTAGTTGAAAGCAAGGTAAGATGAAGCATGAAGAGAGCAACAAAGTGATTGATGGTTAAATTGACTTCATCACTAATTTAGAGTCAAGATGGCGAAATGTTGAACTTGACTCAAAATTTAATGGATGAAGAATATTGTTGCTAAAAATATTCTTGATTTGTTTCAGATATATTTTGTGACTCCAGAAGATTGTTGCTGAAAATATATTTATGGACAATAAATATATTTTTGTACCGTATGAAGAAAGATTTGATGCAAATGGAGTATATTTTTAAAGGGAATGTTTGATGCAAATCAAGAATATTAATATTCTTCTTCATCCATTAAATTTTGAGTCAATTTCAACATTTTTATATAATTTTTTATGATATCACATTTACTTCATTTATTAGTAAAACTAGTTTATGGACCCGTGTCAAGCACGGGCTAGAATTTCGTCACACTTAAGGGAGATAATATTGTGATTTACAAAGTGTCAGTTAAACCCAACATTGGATAAAAGAGTGGAGGTCGAACCAAAATTAAGTGAAAAAAACTCATATACTTAACCTTAAAATTTTGGAAGACGATATATCATTCTCACTTGTGTGGTTGGTCTTTCTTCAATGTGTCGATCCACAACCGTGTTAACTCCCCCATAAGGTCCAACACTTGTATCATATCCCGGTTCAACATTGTAGGGGGGGAAGGAGTGGTTCTTGATGGTGGATCACGCACATGGAGAGTCCCACACTTAATGGAGAGATGTTAATATGTCAACTGTGAGTTAAAATTTTAAATTGGATGCAAGAGTATATATATATGCTCATAAAGATATTAGCAAAATGACTCATGTACCTAATGTTTTAAGACTTTAGATGATGATGTGATGTCAATCTCATTTGTTTGGTTACTCTTAGCCTAATATGATTTTACAATCCAATGTACTCCCCAACATAAGTCCAAACATTATGATGATTTATTTGGTTAGTTTTTAGGTATCATTAGTTTAATTTTTTACCTTAAATTTTAGATTTTTCGATATTATTCGTTTTCATGCAATTTTATTTTATTCAACCTCTATTATTTCAAATTCCGTCACTATTGATCTTTGGTTGGATTTCACAATGAAAAAATATAGATGTTTTATGCTTAATTAACAAAATACATGTTTATTATCCTTAAAAAAAATACATGTTTATTAGACATTTTAAATTGATGTAGCATTTTCTAAATGAGTCTAATATTTTGGTAGCATAATTTTCCAATAATCTCCAACTCCTTCAATAAATTCATAAAATTAATAGCAACTCATTATTCCATATACTCTCACAGGTAAAATACACACTCCTTAGACTCTTCCTTTATCATTGATCTCATGTTCAAATTCATTTTTCATCTTCTTTCTTTTGGTCTTTGGTCTTTTGGCCTTCACTTTTGGTCTTTGGTAAGATCTAACAATGAAAAAATGCACATGTGTTATGTTGAGTTGACAAAGTACATGCTTATTACAGGTTTTAAAAATGTGGCATAAGTGAAATTTTACTTGGTTAGATTTATGTCACCCCAATCTTTTATTTTTCTTTTTCCATAAGTGAAATTGCACAATTATTTAAAAATGGGTAATGTTGCTTCTATCGAAAAAATATCAGTGGAAACATCACGACTTCCTCGTAGCTTTTTACCATGTGAATGTAGCATCACATCATCCTTTCATTCTACCATCCATGTTTTGTGTTAGATAAGATCCAACAATGGCAGTGAATTCAGGATAAATTCGTGAAATCATGTTTCGCTTGAAATAGCATTGCCCTTTAAAAATATAGCAACATTAAATAGTAACTTTTTTTGGGTTTCCCATAAATTCACTATGCAGAAAGAAATCATATTCAATGTGTGTTTGAACTTTGAAAGCACGTACTGCTTTAGATAATTATCACTTGATAAATGAAACACAAATGTAAATGTTAAAAATAAGAGAGATAAAATAAATTTGTGTTTGCTAAAATTTGCAAAATAAAATAGTCTATCACAGTTTAATCATAAGCACTCACATATGCTTGTAGTCACATCAAGTGCACCAAACACTATTGGAGTCAATATATATGTTGTGTCTTGACGATGTATATATAAAACATTGTTGGACTTAAGTTTTGCAACCTTAACATCTCACTCCAGACCTCTCGCTCACCTGGAGCCCAAACAAAAAAATAAAAAAATAATATGTAATACTTAAATTATGGAAAACGGTAAAGAGAAATACTGAGCAAAATCGTTAATATACTTTTGTTTAATTGTTTGAAAAGACTACCCTTTTTCAATCATTTTGGTTTTATTTATTATTTTGTGTTGCCTGTCTATAACCTTTACCCCCATCACCACACACAACCTTTGACTAACACATGAAAAAAACATTGAACCTTACATTTTTTTTTGTGAAATTAAACTTGATCGGATGAGAATTGGTTAATCATATGAAAAAGAAACTCTTTCAACATCTTACTTGTTGTCTTTTGAGGCAAATTCCAAATTTTAAAAGACCCTTAACTGTAAAAAAGAATCTTGAAGAAGTCAAATTTACGTGAAGGGCTTATCATTGTTGAAAGTACTATCATCTAAGAATATGAACAGGACACACAAATTAACATTATCTGGTAAATACAACTTCTTTCAGACCAACTTACACCGAATAAAAAGGAAATGATAAAAAACAATTGATTCTTAACCATACCCCTTAAGCCACTAATTTCAATTTAAAAATATTCACATAAACAAAATATTAAAAATAAAATATTTAGAAATCATCATACACACGGAAGTTAATACTGAACTGAGATAAAAAAGTTCAACGAATCCTAAAATGAAGAAAAACGAAATTGGTTGGAAGTGTCATTTGACTTAATACATATTAATGCTTTACAATGATATCCATGAGAGGAATTTTGTGTGAACACAAAATTTGGACACTTCATTTTATCACACACGTAAAAAGAAGAAAAACACTAGAAAAAAATAATTAAACAATCATTAGTTTTTAAATGATTATATGATATGCATTTTTTTTGTGCGATGAAACAAAATGTCTAAATCCTTGTGACCATCCAATAACTATTTTAACAATGATATACCATAGGCTTAAGTGTACTTTTGACTCTGTATCTTTTTAAATGTTGCGATTTTGGTCCCCTAATTCATAAAATGACAAATTAGTTATTTATGTTTTATCCTCTTTGCAATATTAGTCCTTTTGTCTAATTTGAGTTATTCAACACTGACATTAGTATATAAAGTGAAGACATCACTAAAAACTTAAAGACAAAATAGGCACCCAAATTCAATGGAAAATTAGTGTTAGACGTTTTTATCTGCATTCAATACGTTCAATGCGAAAAAGGAAGAAAAAAATTGCATTGACTTGGACTACTTGTATAAAACATATTATTACTGAAAAATAAATACATCACTAAAGCAATGGAGATATGAACAAATGAAAGCAATTAAAAATAACAATTGAAGGCATTTAATGGTAGAAAGCAAGATTATGCGTCACATGTACTTATAACTCTCGCAAGTGAAATGTTTATTATAAAGATATATATAGATTTTAAATACTAAACAAAATCTTAAATTACGGTCAGAGGAAATGAGGAATCACATTTGATTTCTAAAGAATGGAACTACCACTAATTAAGCATAGTTTTATTATTCATGGATTTATTTAAAAATATAGTGGGACAACTCTACAATGGTTTGAAAATAACATTGGCCTTCTGGACAATTTTTTTTTCTCTTCTCTTTCTTTACAAATAGCAAATGATCCAGCTCATCAAAGCCTCTTAAACAATTTTTTCTTTAAGATCGACAATAAATAAATAGTAAATGATCAAGTTTATTTAATTTTTCTTTCAAAAATAAAGTTTATTTAGTTTTAAAATTTATTTTAAAATAAATAAATAAATATAAAAATATGATATGCCATTGAATTCTTAAAAGAGGTACACACTCAATCAAAGTTAAGGGATACCGAGTGTTCACCTTCAATTGGTAATTTGGTAGCATATTTCCTAAACTAAACCCAAAACAAAATAACATATAAAAAATCATTAGAGTTTTCTAAAAAAAAAAATCACTAGAGTTAATTGGTAGCATATTTCCTTCATTTTTGAAGACAACAATAAAGAAAAGCGAACAAATACAATTTTAATAGTGAGTTTAATTAAAAAAAAATTCCATAAGCAGCCCAATTTTCTATGCTTTTAGGAGAGTACATTGTACTATTTGATGTTATACTAAACCAATATTATATTGTAGATGAAGAAGATCATTAGAAACCAATGGAGAAAAAAATTGTGCGGACGCAATTCAAAGACAAAAGATCATGCACCTTCAATTATTTCATATCATTCACAAGTTTTTATGCATTCAAAATAATCATGATTTTTTTCCTTCTAAAAAATATATCAGCATTTTTCATAGCTAAGATAAAGTTGAATTGATTGCAACATAAACAATATCCATTTTTCATAACCACTGCCAAGTTGATTCGATCAATATGTTTATATACATTTGCTAAATTCAAAATTACAAAATTTTTAGTGCACATATGAAGTCATTTAGGAATAAATTAATCCAATCAAGAAAAAAAACTAAGTCAAAGCTGGCAACGATAAGAAAATTAAAGCATGGAATACTATTATCAAACTCAATATATTTTTCTTTCCACTTATTATTTATTCACTTTCACTTATTCCAAACACATAAAAATCATCTCATTTTCCATTCAATATATTTTACTTATTCCAAACACCTAAATATTTCATACAAATACAAATCAACTGCATTTGACGGTTGAACAATCAACCACATTTGTGAAAATTAAACCATCCATGCATAAAGAATCGAGTAATGAGAAGTTTTCTGACGATAAGAGTAATGATAAATTGACAACTAAAAGGTTTTTCAACACCAAACATTTATCGAGGATTGTGTATTATTCTCTCTCTCTCTCACTCTCTCTCTCGCGCACACACACACAAACGTTTGGTCTCTCAAATGTGAAGAATCAAAATCTTTAGAGAGATGTGAGACACCACTTCATTTTTCTTAATTTATGTATTGTTAGTGTCAAGATCTATCTCTCATTCACATAGTTTTTTCATAAATGAGTGCAACAACATGGTCTCTCCATCTGTCATCATAAGATCAAATAAAATTAAATAACTAAAGAATGAAGAAGAAAGAAATATAAAATAATAATCACATGAAAAAGTTTGAATAAACAAAAGAGGGGTCGACCAAAGAGGGATTTGAGAATTCGAGTAGAATTTTAAATTATAGAATGAACTTTGAATTCTGAAATGATGTGAAAATGTTGAAAGTTAGAAACAATATTTATAGGGAAAAAATCAATCAAATAACATCAATTACCCCATTCCCCTCAAAAAAGAAAATCATCAATTACCCCCTTAATTTTGTGATATGATCAATGCATGAATATTTGATAGGATAAATACATAGTTGACATGACATGATAATGTCTAATCTTGAATATTGATACGTCAATGCATTCCTTTTTCAGTAACCAAAAATATTAAATGGAATGAATGTAATATAAACAAAACGTAATTAAGGCAACTTTCTTGATCAAATGTAAATGCAGTGCAACATTTTTGTTAGTGGTGTAATAAATGCTAAAAAGAAAATAGAGACGCCACATGTACTATTGTCTATAGATGTAAGCTTTTGTATTATATAAAGATAAAGATAAAGATTTTGTCATCGGTAAAAACGAGTCTTGTCAACAGTATTTTTAACGTGTCTAAGCCTCTTCGATATTAGCATGCCTTAGAATAAAATGACAAAACTCGTTTAATAGTAAATTGGTAAAACATTAGTGGCTGTGAAATGTGAATAGTTTGTTTTATCAAATCTGAGCTCTAGTTAAGCGTGGATGACCAACACAATCACGTGATCATGTACCCTCCAACAAAACTCCGAGAGACCAAGCGTGATTATTTCTTATTCATCATTGACGAAGCAAATAAATCCAAGACCAATCTTGATTATCTCTTCCAAATCCTCTATCTAAACTCTAAACCACATGTTAATAAACGAAGCAATAAACCAATCCTTGTGGAAGCACGTGATGGCCCAGAGGGTCCTAAAACATCTTCTCTAGCCTTTAGGTTCATGATCCAAAAAGTTATGGGACAGGACCCACTTTGTTTTTATGAAACAAATCCAATGTTTAATTCCCTTCCTCCAATGGACCGTATGTATGTATGTGTCGGTCTCAAATGTAGCTCCATTCATCCCATTCCACGCGTTTCGTTACTCGACCCATTGGCCCCTACCCTTAAATTTGGGATGCATCAATAAATTGGTTGCGGACACTGTCCCTTTCTCTACTGATTCTACCCCAAAAAAAGATCGTTAATTTGTTCTGAGGTGAAAATAATAAAGTCGGTCAAATAAGGTGAAAATAATAAGGTTACTGGGGTGGTTGGTACACTGACTCACTTTTGTACATGGAAATCTGACCAATTTGACATCGTTTAAAGGTGGCATTTAGCCTGAGAATAGATAGTTCTTTTCCACTATGGAAAAGTGCCATTTTTCAGGACAGGTGGAAGTAGACAACCTGTTTAGGAAGAAACAAATAAAAATTAAATTAGTTTTTTAATACATTACTACTGCACCTCCCCTTTCTCCATCTACATCTCTAATGTTCAATCATCTTGGCCATGGATGATGAACGTTCAATCATCTTCTCCATCTACATCTCAGTTCTCTACCTATTTAATGGTTTTTGAATAGTTTGCACAGTACAATCTGCACCTCCGTTGTCTCTTATTTATTGCTATTTCCACCACCTTTCCTATGTGAACATCTAGATCTCATGGTTGTTCTCTGCCACTTTGGTTCTGTTCTTAGGATGATGCTCCTATGTACTTTCATGGTGGTTGAAGAAGTATAAATTTTAGGAACAAAATTATAAGGGGAGTAATTTTCTCTTTTTAAGTTTAATTTGATTGAATATATCAAGAAAGTAAAAAATAGAAGATGAAACTGATAAAAATTTTGATGCATAGTTCTTAAGTTTAAGAAAGAATGAGGTGGGGTCCACGTCTTATTACAAAAAAAATCAATAAATCAAACAAATACAAAATTGATATTTTAATCATTTGATGGGGCCAGCTTTTTTGTTACACAATAACCATAAAAAAGTATCAACAATTACCATGTAATCAATCTTGGCCATCCAAATAAAAAACTATTATATCAATGACTAAAAGTGAAACTTTTCCATCATGGAAAAAAACTACCCATTCCCATGCTAAACCCCACCTCACCTCGTTTAAACCGTACTATGTATAAACAACTATAGTTTTTAAAAGTGTATATTTGTTGCAGTCATTTGTGAAAATTTCTCTCCTTCAAAATGAGTTTATAAGTAAGAAACTTTAGAGGACGTTGTTATTTTAACAAATCCATGGTATCAACAATATCCACATTTGATTCATTAATCAATGACTAAAATTACATTCTTTACTGAAAGTCTCTTAAACACAACTATGATGATACCAATATGCAGTGATATTTGATGTGAGGAACGCCCACCATATATCTACTCTGGATTTTGTTGACTACAAGTAAGGTTGTTAGGCGTCTTGAAACAAAAAAGTTACACAACTTTGTTGGGGAAGGACATATCATATCTTAGAGATTGCGATTGTCGGACCGATACATAGTTACAATTGTCTTGTCGATGCTTCATGTTTTACTTAACATTTTTTGTCTTGTTTGTTCGCTTTTGTATATTATTGTGCAATGTCGTTCACCATGTTAATGAATTTGATCGATACTCACTTATGAAATTGTGAGTATTTATCATAAGGTCATGTTAACTTATACCTTAAAGATACAGATTATCATTTCCTTTGATCATATCGGTCCATCTTATTTGAAATTAGTAAATGCATCACCTAAATTATAAATAGTTAGTAGAAATGATCTATTCATAAACTTTGCCACTTTACAAATTGTAATGTAGCACATTAACTAAACTGCACGATCCTCCATATAACTTTTTTAGAGTTGGTGTAATAGTGATTATCTAGCTTTGTACTAATACTAATAGATTGAGTTTGATCACCTCCACAGAAAAATGCATGGTATGATGTCTCACATTTTTCTAAATAAAATACAAATAGGTTTCTTTGACTTGTTTTGTGCGCCTTTAAAGTGATTATGCTATATGTTCCATAATGGAAATTGCTTAGGTATCCGTTAACACTCTTAATTTATTTAGTCTTAATCTTTATTTCCCATCAATTTTGTCATTAATCTTAGACATCACTCGAGAAATTAAATCAGTGTCCGGTTTATGTGTAATTAAGAGACAAAGAAACCCCACAATTAGATGATCACATGGCATTTCCATACACAACATATCTAAAATCCTTATCAGAAAATGATCAAAGAAGCCCTGTCATTTCACTCATTAATGAATTGTTTCCTTTCTTGCATAACCAAATTAAACATAAGGACGATTAAGGGGTAATGTGTGATGAATCATTGAGTAACAAGATAAACTAATTAAATATAGGAGGTGTACATATGATGCATATCGACCACTCTTTATACATGTAGTTGGGGAAGAGCCATATGCATGGAGGAGAGTTATTCTATCAAGTCATCGCAAAACACTCAATTATCAGGTTTTATATATGACTCAATAATTTTACAAATTCTTTAATAGATATTTGTACTGTGATGGGTTTGTCAACAAAAAAAAAATGTATTGCGATGGAGAAATTATAATACATCACGTCTCCATGAATAAAGAAGAGATATACAATTTTTCTTATATCAGATATATAAGCGATTTATCAAGTTTTGAAAGTTTCCTAATTTTTTATTATAGCAAAATTGTTTAGTAATATCGGAGTGCATAGTGATATATATGATAGGAAAAAAAAGTATTTTCAAATTTTCATTAATAAAATTTTGAATTAAGACTTTTTATAGATTTTTTTTGAGGTAGACTTTTTATAGATTATTTCTCTTAGCACCATATATTTTTTAAATAGTAAATGTTAATAATTAGTTGTTTAAAATAGTAAATGTTAATAATTAGTTGTTTGATTAATATTTACTCATTGATCCGAGTTTAAACTAGGATTTCCAACTTTTTTACCCCTTATCTCAAACTAATTGAAGCCCCGAACACGAGATTTTTAAAACTTTGAATATGAAGTTTACAATATTAGATTAGAATTTTGATTCATTTCAGTAAGAAAAAAAAAAGATTTTTATTTTGGATGTTATATATAGATAATTGGTTATTGATTGATCTTAATATACTTTTTTTACACACACACCTCTTATAGATTATAAAAAATTATTTTTTTTTTACTTAAAAATTTATATATTTTTTTAAAAAGAAAATAATTTGTATTATGTTTGTTTATATAATGAAAATCACATTTTTTTTTTAAAAAATTATATAAAAAAAGTTCGTCTAGATAAATTACTCAAAATACCCTCACACTATAAGGAGTTTTTGATTTTTTTTCTTCATACTCTCAATATTTTTAAAATTGTAACAAACAAATAAAAATTCATAACAGTGATTATTATTTTGTTTTAAAGTGTTGTTTTAAGAAGAAAAAGATTTCAACAAAGTTTTTTAGAGTGAAATTTAGATTTTGACAAAAGAATTCTTTCCCAACGTGTCTTAGCAATTCTATTCACTCTAATGTCAATTGTTGAATTTGTCGTTAGACGACACAAACCGAACAAAACATTAGAATTAGAGAGAAATATGAAAAGTTTTGTTTAATAAAATTATGTGACATCTAACTAGCACAAGATTTGGATTTGTGCGTGGTCTCATAAATTGTCTATGTGCATGATTATCACGGTGGCTCGCCATCGGCACATATACTATAATATCAAACATGCACCGAAAAATCAACGTTGATGTTTGTCCGAATATATATGTAAGGAGTATTGAAATCCACCATGTGTTATGAGATTGGAAAAGGGAATCACATATCACCCTTACAGGTCTCCTGTATGCAAGGAATGGAGCCCCCCCCCTCCTCAAAACGTGCTTATTTGTTTTCTCTTGCTCTTTTATTTAATAATAACCTTTCAATTTTGGAGGGGGTGTATTTTATTAATGCAGATATTTGGTTAATGCACAGTGCCAAAATTTTTGAGGGACACAAAAAGCCAACTACGTAACATTGAGGGAATGGAACCCTTTGTGTTCTTTAAATTGGATCCTGTAATCGAAGCAAAAAGTGTTGTCATTTTCAGGGAGGACAGAGCAGGAGACATTGATTTGAACCTAAAATCACAACAATTGTTTTTCTTTGTCTTTGAGAAATATACACCCTCTTGCAAATTATTTAACTCCCTCCCTATAAAAAGACATCAACTTATTAGACCATATCTTATGCAACTTCAAAACCATATACTAAATTTCTAGAGTTGAGAGTAATATTAAGATATGGCTATTGTACCAAGCAAACGCATTCTTATTGCATTTTTGTTGATTTGCTTCATCTTAACTACAGCTCAAGGTAAACTTAGTTTCACTTTAAACTGGATCTCCTACCACTGCTGCATCGTTCATTAATTTTAAGGATTGTTAGATTTAGAAAGATAATTTTTCTATAAATCTAACAATCTCTAAGATTGCTGCACCATACAGTAGTCGTAGAAGATTCAGAATCGTTTCACATAAAGGCGTTGTCATTTTAAAATTAATATTTGTACTTTCGAAGCCTATAATTTATGTGATATTTTCTCTTGGTCTCTTGCAGCTAGAAACTTGAGAGATACTAAAGATGGAGCTGAAAAGGGTCAAAGCAGCTTGTTTAAGCTAAACCATGAAGGGACACAAACTCAAGAAAAAACACAAACACAAGAAAAAAATGATGACTTGTTGGATACAATGGACTACACACCTGCGTCAAAGAATCCACCAATCCATAATTAAAGTCTCCTAGTTTTTTTGTCATTCCTTAGAGAACAATTTTTGGTAGGAAAAAAAAAGGCACCAATCCACAGTGCTTAATTACCCTGCAATTCTATCTATGAGCTTCAATGTAAAGATATATTTTGAACTTTGAAGATAGGGAAATCCACACTTAAATCACATATTTTTGTGGAGGAAAAAGCACCAGTCTTGTTGATGCTTAATCATATATTTAGAACTGTCACTTGTAAATATATAGTTTTTGAAGTTATGAGAGTGTGAGGGGAGCATATATACATATAGGATTTGTCAAAGTTTTATTAATATATTGCTTAATCACCAAAAACAGATGCTTAGTATATTTATATTACCTTATGCTTATGCAAACATATGTTTTTGATATCTCTGATTCTCATATGTTAGTGCAACTATATATATCTACATCCATAACCATAATCAATGTTCCATTCAAAAAAATAAAATCCATAATCAATTTTAAAAGCTTGCCTTGTGGAGAAAAAAAATAAAGATGGGACTTTTTAAGTTTTATCATTATATATTTTTAGACTACTTTCAGCATCTGGGAATATTTGAAGTCAATTTCACATACAAGAAGCTTTAAAATGCTTCATGGTAAAAAAGAATTTGGGTAAATAAGATAACTAGAGTTCATCTACAAGGTTAGTTTCACGATGCAATGATTCATTTTCTGAGGTAATTAACTGAGATGACTCACATCTCACTAGACTTTTTCTGTACACATTAGTCATGCTCAAATCTCTAATCACATATTTAGAAGGCACAAGTATATATCTATTATTATGTCATGTCATGTTGGTAAATAAACGGTAGATATATACAATTTTTTTTTGTTACAAATATGTACAAATATAACTGAGTGATTTTTATTCGTCAGCCGTCATAAACAACAAATTGCACCCAATAAATAATACACATTAAAACAAGAAAATGTCAAAAAGTTCAATATCTAGTATGAAAAGATTTAATAATACACATTAAGAATAACTTTTTTACTCCTTATGGCATTGCCAATATCTATTAAGTTGACAAGCTACCCTTGGTTTCATGCTATACATGTGATATCTATGAAAAGTCTTCAATCATTCGCTTAATCAAACACTAACATCCACTTGATTTAATTTGGTGATAACTAACGTTAAAAGGAGTTAGAGAATCATTCATTAAAAAGCTTGTTGGCCACAAATCATCTACGTACATGAGTAAAATAATAAGTGATGCAATAAAAAAAAATTGTGTGTTTTGTGTGTATAGATAAACTCATTATTTATATGTAATATAATATATAAAGTTTCTTTCATGATTCCAAGTAAGTTAGCTACTTTCACTATTGAAACCTTTATCAATTTATAAACTCACAACATATATCCAATAATTATAGAATAATTGTGTTTGATAAAAAATGGGGGCCAGGAATTAAAAAAGTAGTTAGGTACCAGTATTGTTGTTAGATTCTTATGATAAATAAGTATCCAATTTGATTTTGCACTTTTCATGCTTTTCATGAAATGTATTCAAATATGGTTAATCCTATAGATTAAAGAGTACAAAACTGCAAATGGTCACCAAAGTCCACAAACACATATTTTACTTACCTTTCTGAGTTCAATCTCCAATGATGGAACAACTTGTGGTAAAACGTTACCCACATCTCAACAAAACATAACGTTAGTCTACGAGAGTCCTTTTCTTCATAAATAATGTGTGTGAAAAATAAAAATTTAATATGTAAGAGACATAAATTATCTTTTATTTTAGTAAAAAAATTACATTTTATTAGATTTATTTCTCTTTTCTTTCGTAAATTACATTTTACAACTTTAAATGATACACTTATTTTCTTATTCTATCACGTTAGGATCAATTTACCAATTTTTTAATTACATGAGATAAATTAAAGAGAGAGAGCAAAAAACAAGGGGCAAACTAACTATTTAAAAATGACACTTCCATACATCGATCAAAAGAGCTGTAGAGACTAGAGAGAGACTCTTAAGTGGTTCATGCCTTGACTATACATCGAGAAATGATATTTATACCACAATTTTATGGTAATTTTTGTGACAACTTTTTCTTATATATCTATATTACGTTTTTACTTTCTCTTTTAATTGTTTTGGTTCCCGTGCCAATATATATTTTTCTTTGTTAATATATAATTGTTATACAAATGATTGTTCAAGTATTGATGTAATCTCATTACCATAAATGTAAAGTTGAATATATTGAATTGAAAGTAATATTAATTAAAGTTAAACTTGAAAAAAATAATTAATATTCCATTATTATTTGGAGACATTTTTTTTTACAAATGATCTGTTATTTTACAATGGAGGGAGTATATTGAGCTGAAAGTGATGAAATTAGTATTAATTCGAATGTATAATTGAAAAAAGTAATTAATATTGAATTGAAAAAGTGAAATAAATCATTCATTTCAAGACATTTTTTTTTGGAGAATGTTAACCGGTGCCCAAGACAATGATTAAGGAATCAAAACAAGTAAGTTTTTATAAAAAAAATAGTGTAATTATTACTTCATTAAAAGTAAAAACTTACATATTCAAGGCAAACTTTCCTTTTGAGGATACCTTAACTAGTGCCCCGAAACACTGGTTAGCAAGACATTTTTTTCTTACAAATGACTCAATTATTTTGAGATGTGAAGAGTAGTTTTTTTATCCGCACCTCCCAACACAATTTGATACAGCTAAAAGGGGCATGTATCTCTTCACAAAGGATATAAAACACTCATAGAAACCAACTTGAAAATTTCCCTCTTAATTCCAAACCAAACCACCAAAACATGTTCTTCTCTTATTAGCAAGTGCACTACGATCAACATTACGAACCATTTATATTATTTTATTTGATCATCAAGCACTAAATTGAGTGAGTCAAGATGCGATGTCTTTCTTATCTTAGTTATCAAACGGACCCCATATTTAATTGATACCGATCCTCCAAAACCCTAGTAGCAAAATTGTGAAAGTTTAATTTTCACATATATAAATCAATTATCGAAAATATGATAGAGTACTTAGTACTTACATATATAATTATTTAAATTCACTTGTTTAGTTTTCATTTTCCTATATCGACCCTTTTAAAGTTTAAGTGAGTTTTTCATTTCATCTTTGATGACTTAATTTAAGGATAAAAGCTAAAAGACAGTGCCCCAATTGAAGGGAGTAAAACCATTTTTATAAAATGCATCAAGCCAGAAATATAGGCCAACCCAATTGAGTTGATGCTAATTTCCACTTGTGGTTGCTTATTTCATTTTCTCTATGAATGTCGTGTCTATCATATCATATAAAGCTAGGTACCTTTTAATTAATATAAGTATATAACCCCTCAAAATCAGGTTTGGTTTCATGCGCAATATGTAAGGGACAAAGTTGGCCTACATGGTAGATGATCAAACGACTCATCCCATGTGATCTATACAAACATTGTCTATTGTCTTAATCTTACAAGCAAGTAAAACATTTTCGATTGTCTTAATCTGAAAATGATCTTAGTCTTACCATTGTCGGGCATTCTCCCTTCATTCATTAATGTCATTGCCTCCATGATTAATCAATCAAATCTCATATATACGTATGAAATCTAACTCGACGAGAAGAAAACAATCGGAGCAAACAAAACATCATCGTAAAGGTAAACACCAAGGCAATTTGTTAGAACAACAACTCCATTGGAAAGTAGTAAAAGATACGAAAGTAATGCAAGATGTTTGATAACAAGTCATTATTGTAAAGGGGCTACAATTTCTTTGTATTATTATTTTGAGCATCTTGCCAACTTATGAGTAAATTAAATATAAGTTATACTTATATCCAACACAATTCGATGAATATATAGCTCTCAAGTAATGCAGAAAGTTTTGGTATTTTTATGTAAAGTCTAGGCCTAAGTTGTTTATGTAATGTTGTTACATTTATATGATTTTTTTTGTGAAGTAACTTGGTTTTCAATCAAATTCAAAATCACTTGTGTTGAGAAATTAATTACTGCAAAATATAAAATTAGTCAATTTTTTTTTTAATTTAATATCTCACTTATATACAATTTAGTCTATATATAATTTACCTTTAAAAAAAATACCTAGTACCTTCAAAATATTTGACTTTTGTATAATAAAATGTATTTCTTTAGAATGCTTAAAGAGTACTTCAGGAACACTTGTTAACAAAATCCATAATTTAATTGCAATTAAAATAATATTTCAAGGTAAAAAGGCCCGGTGATGATATGACGTCCACATGTTGATGTCACATATACATTTAACATTTAGCATGTACACCCTCCAATGGAAAAATTGGATGGAGAGATTTTTCTAGATATAAAATTGAAAAGGGAAAATTTGTAATGAAAATCATCGATACGAATTATCAATTTACAATGTCCTCAAATAAGATTTGAAAGTGACAAACATTTTACAAAATTGCAGACCATATTTTCCTATCCTTAAAATATAAGGAACAAGGAAATTTTACCAGTTAGGCTAATAACCTTTTTTATCTCTAATTTTGAGGTTCAAATTGGTCCCATAACTTTAAAAATTGACACTTTAATCCTTTAACTTTACTTTTATTTTTTAACTCATTGATCATTTTTCTCAAATACGGTAAAAAAAAATGGTGTTAATGAAAGTTGACGTGACATCTTACATACACTTTACTATAAACTAGTAGTTGAAACTCATCACAAAAACTTTCTTTTTCTCCAAATCCAAGGGTTTCTAAAGTTCTTTTTCTCCAAATCATAGGGTTAAAAATATAATTCTTCTTCATATTTGCTTCAAATTTATGCATTGAAACTAATATTTCATTTATTTAAAATGTTTCCTTACCATGTCAACTCCATGTTAGAGTTACATATGTAGTTATGATAAGTTGGTTTAACGATTTGGACATAAAGAACGTATGAGGTGAAAATGTTAAGTTAAAGGACCAAAGAGACACTTTTTAAAAGCTACGAGACCAACCTGAACCTCAAATTAAGGCAAAAAACCAAAAGAATAATTAAGCCAAATATGTACTACTGCCCAGAAAACTTTCAAAGGAAATTTTTTATTTGAAGGACGAAAATAATTTATGTGGCAGGTGGCATGGTACAATACAAATTAATTTTGCCCCTTGTATGTGAAAGGATTGACAAGTGGGTCAATCAACATGTTTCTGAATCAACAATGGAGAAGGGGGTATTTAAACAGTTACTAAAACATGTTGCAGTTCTGAGAGATGGCCCTGCACAACTTTTTCGCGCTTAAGGCATTATTTTGTCTGCATATTCAAGGGCACAAATTTAATGAACCAGCTCAAGATCACAGACATTTCCTCAATCAAAGACCCTTCAACAATGTAGCAAACTTTATCACTTTAATGTCTTCATCCATGCACATTTTTTATATTGTTTCTTTGCTAAGGGACTGTGTGTAACGATACTGTAAATAATGAAAGTTTTGAATTTTCAAAAGATCATATCTATGCAATAATGAAAATAAAGAGTATTCATATTGGAAAGGAAAGATAAAACCTTATAAAGAGAGACACGTTTGACTTTGCAAATCGGTTTTGTAAGGATGAGTTAAACTGAATATGAAAATCTAAGAGAGAGTAACAGTATTTTAAACGAACTCTTTTTTTAACCAAGTAAATGAATTCAAGTGATTAATAAGTTTCAGCTTAAATCGAATCATTTGAAGTACTAAGTTCAAATACTGTCTAGGAAAATTATTGGTCCGACCAAATTTTGGATTATTAATATTAGCACCCATTCCTCCTCCGAAATGGAATGTTCAGACAAAGAAAATAAACTTATTTTTTGTTGATTTCAAAGACGTGACCTAGTTCTATGATTGTTTTTCATCTGTGACACCAGTGAATTATGAAAATATGAGTTTCTTATGTTGTTCTTGTCAAATATGAAGAGAGCTCCAAATATTATAATATGCATGGTAGAAGAAACTGTTTATTTATTTTTTGGTAAACAAGGTTGAGACTGAGACTCTCAACTTATTGTAAATTGAGTTTGAGGGAGAAAAGTTAACTACTATATATGCATAAATTTATGTGAACATTATTAAAGCATAGTGTATAAAATAAAATGAGATTTGAAAAGGAAGCATTTGAATTGAAGATAAAAAGGAAACTAAGATGGCCCAAATACACGTATAGTAGAGGTTGACATTCATGGATGGATTATAGTTTCTCTTGTTTAAGCCCTTCCCCAAAAGCACATACCCATATTTTCTAGGCAGACAAGTAGGAGACAATGATGTTGACACACGTAGACCATTACTCTCTTATTGTGCATAATACCACAATCATATGGCTGCATTAAACTTCGTGGCAATTGGCTACTAGTAATTTTCAACCTAGAAGGAGCTACAAATATTTTTCTATATAAAGGTTCAGAATGAACGTTTATGTGATACAACATTTACATCAAGATATTGTGTTACATAGAACACAAGTCTAATTCTTTAATCTTCCAAAAAAAAAAAAGTCGAATTATTTAAGATGGCTATTGGACAAAACAAACGTTTCCTAGTAGTGGTTCTATTCCTCTTCTGTTTCATATCTATCCAAGCTAGAGGTATTAAGTTATACATAGATTATTTCCTTATATTGGATTTAAAAGACTTTCATGATCATATTCCTTTTTTATTAAAATCATAACCATTTTTTTGTCTATTTTTTATGTTATTTTTCTAACATGATTTATATATATGTTGCAGCACGAACACTGAAGGAAAAAAGCAATGATGTAATGAGTAATACTCATAATAAGGAAGATCATATGTTTAAGGCAAAAGAAGAACATAATGTGGGAGATGAAGTATTTTCAATGGATTACACTCCAGCTAGAAGGAAGCCACCGATTCACAATTGAAATATTGTTTGCAATTTATGCTACAATTTATTTTACGCTACGAAAATTTTGTTCATCTTTAAATATTGATCTTGTAAAGTCATAAAATGTTGTATTTTCTTTTTCATGAATATAAAACGTTGTAATTATACATATTGATATGATATGATACACGGCAATAAAATCATTTTTCCTACATGAAATGAAAGTTCATGCTATGGTTTCAAAAATGACATGAAATTAAGTCTTGATATATAGATTTAATTTGATATTTAATTTGATGATCCCTTTAATAAAGATAATATGAAATATTGTACAAAAAAAAGTATAGAATACATTTTTTTAAGGAAAGAATACATTTTATTTTATCGTCTAATACTTCATTTTTTTTACATCTCCCTACTGCAGTGGAACCATGAACCCAATTCTTCCAGAATTCGTTGTATAATATATTGACACTCTACGATTTTTTTTACGTAAAAGAATACATTTTATAAAGTCTTAACATCTTATATATATACATAACCTTAACATCTTATATTATTTTTTTTATAAAGCCTTGACATCTTATACTATAAAGATACCAAAATATAAAAATTTGGATTTGGATTTTCCTCAGGTGTGAAATTTCGTATTTGATAAGCATACCTATATACACCAACTTTTTTAGGAGAATACACCATCTTATTGAATAACTACCTAGTAATAAAGTAATTTTTTTTAAATCGTTTAAATTGTATGGAAATCTCACAAAATTTGTCTTAAAGTTTCGTTTCTCAAGATTTTATTAGTCTTGTCTTCGTTCATTTCTCACATTGAAGCTTGTAAGTTGCATGTATCCTAACATTTCCTAATACAATGTCCCCTTCATAATATATATTACACATAACACAACTTCAACAAAAAATAATAATAATAAAATACACACAACGTACTTCTGGCTAAAAGCAGGAGCTTCTTACCATTAATATACTGTTTTTTCTTTTTCAGAAGATATTTTATTTTATTTTTCAGAAGGAAGTTGTCCTTTGATAATTTCGCAACTTTTATTACATAATAATTGGAGTTGTAAGTTAAGCTATTTCTTTTTCCAAATTAAAAAGGTCAATTTTGTTTTTGGTAAACTAGAAATATGTGGCTTCATAATTGATCCTTTCTACGACACTTACTCCCATGTTTTTTGTAAAAAGGTGGAGATGGCTGCTGTACATTCTTGCTATTCTTGGTTTTCGTTGATGTTTCCATCGTATTTAGCATCTCCCTAAAAATTGTGAACTTTTTTCCTTTTATTATATGAATGAAGTATCTTTTTAAAAAAATAAAAAATAAAAAAAAATATATATATATATACACGAATGAAGTATGTATATGAACATGAAATGTCAAAAGGCTAATATACAGTAAAGATTATTGGTTAAGAAATAGATTAATTAACAACTCTATATATACTGCTCTTATAATTAGTTTCTATAATATATGTTCAATCATTTTGAATTATTGATTTAAAAAAAAAAATCATATTGAATAATCTTTTTGTACGAAAATAATAATGAATCATCTTTACATATCATAATACGACTTCTTGTTTACGTTTTATTCACGGGACTCCATGTTTACGTTGGGACAATTAACATGATAAAATATTGGTTGATTTTTTTGTGTCTTTTTTACCGTTTACTTGTTTAGTGATGACAAATTTGTAAGACACCTGAGGTTCTCCCCTTCAATTAAAATTTACTCTCTACTATCATTATTATCAACAAAAATTCACTTTTCATATTCTTTGAATAATTAATTGATTAAATATGAAAAGTGAAATTTTGTTTATAAAAGTAACCGTACGGAGTAATCGATTAAATATTATATGCTTGGTTTGATAAAGGGGAAAAAAATACTTGGTTCACACTGTAAATATATAGTATAGCTATTAAATTGTTTACAATATAATATAATGATATGAAATTATTCTGATTTCCTCTAAACTATTGTTTTTATTTATATAGAGAAAAAAAGTAAACAAATTTGCATATGAAAAGTAAATCTCACTTCCATGTAAAAAGTGCATCTCATTTTACTAAACTCGATCATTTTTTGTTTATACTGACTATTATTTATTTGCAAGGTTGATCTCTAAAACCAGATCAAGCCATAATGTACAGACGGAAAAGCTCTCTTTCTCAAAAATGGATTCAAACCTGAAATGTTTGGTTAAGTAACACACTGAATCATTTTGCAAAGTGGTTAATATGTGCAATCTTTAACGGTAAAAAATTTAAATTGTAGAGACAAGATCGACTGACTAGTTTGTTTAATCGCAACTTTTTTTTTTAATCGCAACTAGTAAAGGGTTAAAATCTGACATAATAGATCGTTTTTTTTTATAGGTCTGACTTGCATGCAAAATCTATTTTACTTGCAATTCAAAATGTAGTTAGAACACGGTTTTCTTTTACCTTTTTTTTTTAATGACTACTGCAATTTCACAGATTTCATTTTTGAGTTTGCAAGTATTGGATGGGCTAGGGTATCAAGATCACACAGATTTCTCTCTTCTTTTTAAGGTATTGAAATTTGAACAAGTTGCTTACATGCGTGTACCATCCCTAGTCAAGTTAAACGTTACACTATAGGCTCCTCTAACTAATAGGAACATATAAATCAATGCATTTCCTTAACCCAGAACTTCCCAAAACAATAAAAGAAAATCAGTTTTTCAGTTATTTGGAATTCTCTCATAGAAAAGCAAGCTGGCCTCAGCAGACAGAACTTCTTCGACTGAAACAGCATCCACGTGAGAATCTGAAACACCAAACCAGCGCATTGAATTTTGATTGATGCAATCACCCGAGACATCTGAGGACTCTGATCTCACACATCTGTAGACAGTGTAATGTCCTCCTCCAGCTCTTCCAAAGTGTTCCACAACAGAAACAAGTTGATATAAACATGTATCTTGAGAATCTAAATTACAAGAAACATCCACCTGCATAAAGCACAATATGTGAGAACTCAAAATGAACATCCACAAGCAAGTTAATGTCATATTGATCCTCCTTACATTTTTAAAGATCATTCAAGAAGAAAATACATTTTCATTTAAAACTTGAATATTTGTTCAGTCCCAAGATTTGATCAAGAGTTTGATTGTTGTCCATAATCCCTATGACCTTTTTCATGGTTTTTACCTCTCATTATTTTAAAGTTAGATCTAAGTGATGAAATGGCAAACCGACGGCACACCATCCTTGCCATGTCACTAACTATCCTGCATTACCTATTCTGTTGTCACCCCATCCCCTTCCGTTCCCTGCGCCCATCCCTATCTCCATTGGCAAAGACATACTCTGGGAAAAAGGAAGAATCCAGAAAAAGCAGTGCCCATTACAAGGACCCTTAACAATTGGTAATAATCCATCCGTTTTACATTGTTACATACGTATTACAAATTGCTTTCAGTTTGTCATTTGGGATTGGTTGAATCTGCTCAAGGCTAATCTTTTCTGAAACTGTGCCTGCTGAAAATACTGCAACAATCAATGTTCATATACATGGTTCTGATTTGGCAAATCATAATGGATATTTTGCTGAAGCATTTGATCATATTTGCTGATTTTTCAAAAGCAGAGTATCATGTATTGTGGACAAAGCATGGGCAGAGATGCCCAGCTTGATGTTTTATTGGAAAATAGAAGGCCTACATTCAAGATGCTAGAGGAAAGGGGAAGGGAAAGAGGCTGCATGGGATAATTAGTGATACATGGCAATAATGACGCGGAGGTCCATCACATCCTCGCTAAATGGATCTCTATAAGGGTGGAGGACTAAAGCACCTAACTTTAAAATAGACAGAAGCCATAAAGAATTGCATATGATAGGGCCAAAATAAAAAGCATGCCCAAATATAAGAATTAAAAACATATATAAGCTTTCATTTAATAAATTCCAGGTTCTTCAAGCATCACAACAATTAATGGCCACAGCCACATTGGAGAAGGACACATCAGCCACATTTCAGATAGTACTGTTATCCTCCTAATTATATTAGTAGAATGCTTTGAGTTTGATTGTAGCACATTTTAAAAGACAACTGGCTTGTGATGAAAAATAATGTTTAGGATCGTAGACTGAGAAAATTAAGTAAAGGACACTCAAGTTTATGCTTTATTTACAATGAATTGGAGACTGACAGACAGATACATAAAGCTTCTTTTAAATGTTATTATACACAGACATAAAATGTATGGATGAACGGCATTTCATGGTTCAATGTAATATAAATTAATCAATACAGAAAATTTGGACCAACCGTGTCAATGGATTGTGAGTCTGTCTTTGAGTGAATGCTTTCTGAAGAACCAGAACAAGGAAATTTATTAAGAATTGCCTGTCTACTAGTGGAGCAGCTAACTATTTCAATACGAGCATCTGCATCGATCTGCTCTGTAGCTCCTCCATAAAGGACACCAGATTTAATCATCCTTATTATCTCAGAATGCATATTGCTATGGTTTGGCAAAGAGTTATGTCTACTTTGTACATCTTCTTCCTGTATCTTCACTCCTAGTCTAGTTGTCATGAATGAGGACACATCCAAAATCAATGGAAAAGATATATGGCCCTAAAACACCATGAAGACAAAATATATTCAGTGAAATTCAATGAAATTAATATATTGCGTTTTATTAAAAAAAGTTAGGCAGCTCTAAAATAATAGTCAAGTTTATGTCCAACCCATTTAAAAGTGCAATCAAATGAGCCTAAGCCTTATGCCTAGGGAACTTTTTACTTTTTTTTTGTGGTCAAGAGGAACGAAGCCATAAAAAAATGGAGGATTTAATACATTAGAAATTACCTGTAATTTGAATGACTCTCCAAAATCATTCATGTGAACTCTTTTCAGCTGGATGCATAAAATCTGTCCCCATGCAATTAAATGTTTCAGTAGTTCATTCAGAGATTGAACAACAAGAGAACATATATTCATGAGAAAATTATAGATGCCAGATAACACAAATTAGGCATACCCTTGGACACCGAGCAATACTTAGCTGCTTCAAAGCATGTGAAAACCTATTTGACCACGGTAGATTTTCAAGGTTATAAGTTTTTCGGCAATCACAGAAATCTTGGTCAGAACATCTCCTAAGGTTTCCAAGTTCTACCTGAGTAACAATGGCAAAAACTTCACAATTTGACAACGTAAAGAACAGTCAGTTGGTAGAGTCAGCAACCAACATCTATGCATCCCTCACCTATCTTTATCTATATCAAAATAAATAAATAACATAATCACACAGGGATACCTTGTCTCCTTCCATCAAGGAAAGATACTTGATTGCAGCATTATGCCAACAGTGGCTGCAGTTGTAGTTTTCAATGTGTTCAGCTACAATGAACTGCTTCAGGCATTCCTCCAGGGTACAGCCAACTCTCTGCAACCAGTCAAATTTATTAATCAGAGTTCCAGTAGGCATGGAGCAGTTCAACCATCAGAGGAATAAGCTTGAAACTACACAGTATAAGTGACATTAATCTTTAAAACTTACTATAGTGTATCTATTACTAAGCACAGGTGAAAGAGGCAAACAATCAAAATTTTCAAATTTATTTGAGATCTGCAAAATGAACAAATATAAAGTTAAAATATATTTTTTTTAAAAAAGACTAGTAAAAGGAAACATCATCAGAATCACATTAAATATAATGAAAGAAGATATCATCATCAAAAACCAGAATAAATAGTTATGTTAAACAAAATTGTTATCAAGAAATTGTGTAATTAGCAGCCTATCACGATAAAAGAAAAGTTTTTAACATCGATGCCGTATGCCTCCCACAGCCACAGACTAGACCAACCACAAAGCACACTATGGGGTCATTAGTAACATGGTTTGCATGTTTGGAATATTTATGTGCGATAAAATTTAGTCATTTTAGTAACCTGCAGGCAACAATAAGTCTTGTCATCATGTCAACTAATGTTGTGACCTTATGATTTATACATTTTCACCATTATCATCATTAAATCTATCAACCGGTCAATGCTCAATACCCATAATAAATCAAATTTGACATTTATCCTCAGCTTCTGAAACCCAAGTCATTCCATACTATAGCCAAATTCCTAAATTTATAAATAACCGCTGACCATTTTAAAAGTACTAACCTTAATTCTTTCAAGATGTTTTAGCAAGTGGCTGTAATGTTACCCTACAACTTTTTACTTCCAAATGCAACAACATAAACCAAAACAGGAAGACAATAAAAACATCAATCTGAAAAATAGTCCTCCTGATAGCCAGTTGTAGAATAATTTAAAACTTAATACATGTCAGCGAGTGATGCAGAAATGAGTGTCATGGCTTTTTTATGAAGGCAGTCTAAAATTACAAACAAGTACGAGGGAGTGCACACGCAATCAACTAAAACTGAAAAGTTCTTTAGATTGCAGTGAGGAAAGTCTTCTGTACCTGGGACAAGCAACTTTGACAAGTTAAGCCGCTGTTCAGAATCCCATCAAAGGGTCCAAGAAAGAGGCGCCGCCATCTCTCTGGCTCACTCTGCCACTCCGTCTGTATTGGAGTAAGAATTCTATTATTAGAAGCAATAGTGTCTGCTAAAGAACTTATCTTTGGAGCATAACAACCTCCAACTTCTTCTTTCAATGTGCCCAATAGGTGAACAAACGCTTCAGCAGCATCCTAGAAAAACAAACAGTCAAACAAACTAAGCACAAAGCAGAAAGAGAACTCAAACAACATATGGTTGCTAAATAACAAAAGAAACACAACTCTACCTGCTGGCTCGTAAGATCAAAATTTGGAATATAGCTGGACATAGCATGCATCAACTGTCGTGGGCTCAATATAACCTTTTGAGCACTAACTGAGCTCAGCTCTGCCAACAATAACATTCATTCATTCATGTCAAGTGAACACAGTGATTCGCCAGTGTTTGATACAAATATCACAGTAAATTATAAGGAAAATAAAAAACCTGATTTCACTGATCTCGAGCCAATGAATGTAAAATAACACAAATCAACTTACATATATGCTCATTAAAAGATTTGGATTGAGTGCAGTTTGACTGCACACAGTTAGCTGCATCAGGACCGTCTGATCCATCGGACAGTCTAGACGTGGCTGATTACAGTACAGTCACAGGATCGTGACCAGGGACAGACCTAGGTTAAGTGTTGTGTGGGCTAGGGCCCTCACTATGTTTTGGGGAGAAAAAAATCAATACTATATACTCTATAAGAAAACACCACACATAAACATAATTTGTTTAATTGATTAAGTTCTTCACGCTTAAAAAAATAACTCATACTGTAAAAGTGTAAATCCCTTCATTCTCGTTATTGCTTAGTTATTTATATAAAGTGATATTTTGATTGATATTGAAAATGAGAAAGTCATGAAATATTAGTAGAATTTATTAAAAAACCGCAAAGAACAATTGTGATGTGTATATTTATACTTTTAAAAATAAACTGTTATATATACTTTTAGGGTTCTGGAAACAGTCTCTTGTGTAAAAAACAAGGTAAGGCTGCGTACAATACACCAAATGGTGGGACCCCTTCCCGGACCCTGCGTATGCGGGAGCTTTAGTGCCCCGGGTTGCCCTTTTTATATATACTTTTATTATTGAGAGCAACTGTTATATATACTTAATGCTACAAATTTATTGATATATTGCCCAGGCTACTCAAAAGTTCGGGGTCGGTCCGTCCCTAGTCGTGACTGCACACAACCTAGGTCCCTCGTTAACAGCAGAAATCTGAAAAGCTAAATAACAACTTCTAACTAGTTTCTAACCACTAACAAACATGGGGACTGTTTGGATAAACAGCTTATTTGCAGCTTATAACACAAACGCTTATCATGGTAAGCTGTAATGCATAAGCTTGCATAAATTTTTATAGAAAAGATAAAATGAAGTTAAATTGCTTTTGCATATGCTATAAGCTGTTTTTATAAGCTATACTGGAGAAACTGTGAAAATAAGCCGAAAACAGCTTGTGAGTAGATAAGCTGTTTATAAGTTCTCACAAACAGTCTCACAAAACTTATGTCAGTAAATAAGCTCAAATAAGTCAATCCAAACAGACCCATAATCAACTATTGATTAACTAAATAACAAAAACCAAATCAGAAATTTTATCTAACTCCATAAACTGGACATAACATACAAGTATCACAATTTTTGCAATGCACAAATCGCCAATGAAAGTTCATTCAATCACAGAAACAATGTGGTAGTACCTTGTAATAAAGAAGCCAAAGAAAAAACAAGAGGCATGTTTTCAACAAGTTGTTCATCAGTCCCATATTCAGCAATAACATTATCAAGAAAACTCTGGAAGCAAACACAACTAGCCAGAGCCTGCAAAAAACACATCAAAAAATCAACAGAAACATTAACCACAGTTTCAGAAACAGGAAAAATAAAAAACAAAAACAAACCTGCAAAACGACGTTGAGGAAACAATTGTTGCCGAGGTTTCGCAAGCCGGGAACAAAAATGGGTTTCTCGGAGTGGTTATCTTGATTATAATCTGGTAATAAAGAAGCTAAAGAAAAACGGGACCGAATTGGTTTGGAAGAATTGGTATATTTTAGAGCTGATATGTAAGCAGCAATGGCCGCAATGGCAGTAACTGCTGCTACACGAATAGAGGTAGAAGAAGATAGTGTCCAATTCGTGTCAAAGGATAGCGTCTTCTTCATTACGAGAGTTTCAGTTTGATGAATCAACCTCGTTTTAGTGGGGGGAAACCCTGATGTTGAATCCAGGTTTTTCCATTAAAAAATTTGGCAATAAAATTTAATTTTAATTTTATTATTTTGACCTTGCTTTTTAATTCTTATAATATATAATTTTAAAATGAAATATACAATAAATAGTTAAAAGAGGCCATAAAATCGCTTGGTAGTATGGATCTATCTAAGGTGTTGGAGTTTGATTGCAAGCAAGTGATTGATTGTATAACTAGGGGACTCAACACCAATTTCATGTTTGGCGCTATTCATAATTGCAAAGTTTCACTTAGAATCTACCAAAACTTTAAGATAAGTTTTATTACGAGACAAGCAAATAGTATTGCCCATTCGCTAGCAAAGACGTCATTATCTTATGCTAGTCTCCACGTTCATGATCATATGACATCTTGTATTGAGACTATTATTATTAATGAAATGAGTTAAGTTTGTTTCTGTCAAAAAAAAAAGTTTAGTTAAATAAAATTTGTTAAAAAAATGTTAAATAAAAAATATTAATTGAATTTATAAAGCGCATTTATCAATTTGGAGATGAAAATTATTTGAAATGAATTTAAATATTTAAAAAGAAATACATTAAGTAAAAATAAGTTTATGTATATAATTTAGGCCAAATACCTTCTAGGTCTTTTAAGTTTTATGTTTGTTTTACATAGGTCCTTTAAGTTTCTAAGGTTTCAGATAGGTCCTTTAAGTTTCGAGTTTGTTTCAGATAGGTCTTTTAAGTTTATAAGGTATCAGATAAGTCTTGTAAGTTTCGAGTTTGTTTCAGATAGGTCCTTTAACTTTGGCTTAATAGAGGTTGATAGAAAGGACCTATCGGAAACAAACTCTAAACTTAAAGGACCTATCTGAAACCTTATAAACTTAAAGGACCTATCCAAAATAAACTCGAAACTTAAAGAACCTATCTAAAGGCTTAGAAACTTAAATCTGAAGCAAACATGAAACTTAAAGACCCGAAAAAGTATTTGACCTATAATTCATAAAAACTAAAACTGAAACAAACATTTCATTTTACATTTTATATCTATCATTCAATTCTCCAAATCCATAGAAGCAGGATAAGAAATAGGCAGACTTTCATATCCCACCAACGGCAACTTGCGATCCAAAATAAACAAATTTTCTTAACTTTCGTTTTTTCCCGTAACTTCAGTTAATTTATGGGAAACAAACGGCGGATGCGAATAGTTTAAGGTGAGTCGAAACAAGCTCTAGATACGATGTTGACAACATAAGTTTTCGGAGAAAGTAACAGATGAGATGACTAGAGTTCCAAAGTTATGTAGAAAATATAATGAATTGCATCCTCTTATTACTATTAGTCTCTGGCCCCAATTATGTGATGATTTGTCACTTTTGTGCATATGTGTCACATGATGACTATGCAGACTTGTCCAGCTGGCATCCACGTGGCAAGACACTTATTTAAAAATCATTTTAAATCATTTTCAATAAAAACAATATTATTTTTTATAATTCAAAAACAATAATTATTTTTTAATTAAAAAATAATAATAAAACAGATACAAAAGGGGGGAAAATGTTAGGGTTCCTCATTTTCCCCCTTTCTTCCTTCGATCTCCCCCAATTTCCTTCCTTCAATCTTCAATTTTCAATCTTCAATCCAACCGATTCAGAAGCATAAATCGAATACAATTTGTCGTTCTTCTTCAACCATCCTTCCATCTTTGTTCACTGTCATCTTCGCACATCCTTCCATCTTCTTCGCATTTCCAAACGGCCAACCAACAATGAGCAGTAGCAGAGGTTATTCGGGTAGTAGAGGAGGTTCGTAGTCATATTCGATTTCAAGGAATAGAGAGAGTCGTAGGCCAGTTCGAACTCAACCAAACGGGTTGGAACATTTTCCGGTTATGTTACCTGCTTGTGGATGTTGTTTGCCAATGAAGATTTACATTGCTAACACTTATACGAATCAAGGAAGAAGGTTTTGGAAGTGTCGCAACTGGAACAACAAAGTAAGTTTAGCATTTTTATCTGATAATGTATTATGTTTCTTTGTTTTGTATCTTGTTTGAGCATATATGTGTTGTGGATTGTGTATTTGTTAAGCAGACTACAACAACATGTGATTTGCTCATCTGGGACGATGATATCATACCTGGTGTGACACCAATGATTGAAGTTACTCCTTCAATGGACACATCAATGGAGGTTAGATCAACGACGGATGGAAACCAAAAACAAGTCTGCACAAAATGTGAAACCATTGATGAAGTCATGAAGGCATTCGAGTCGAATGAAATTGCAAAGTGGAAGGTGAAATACGAGGATGAGAAGAAATTTAAATGGATTACACTGATCATGCTCATTAATTTGATTGTCTTTGGTTGGTTTGTTAAGAATTGATGTTAGTTGAATGTTAGTTTATTATGTTTGGTGTAGTTGGTTCTCTATGTATGGGTTTAGTGGGTTGTCTGTGTTAGTTGGTTTTTAATTGATGTTTATGAGTAAGAGTTGTATGAACCATGATGTAACTGTTGAAAGCAAAATCCTCTTTTAAATGTTTTAAAGATAACAAACAAATTTTATCTTGTTATCTACTAATGAATTTTGTGAGCATGTTTCATGAGAATGATCCTGAGAACGTTCTTGCCTCACAAAAATGATCACAAGGCATTTCCATCAAAATATCAAGAGCAAGCAATAGACAAATGGGAACTTTAGCACACATTAAATATCTACATCAGTAAGATCTAAATTGAAATTGATTCTCTTTGTCTCACTAAAGATGGGAATAAAAGATATTAAGGATAAAGACTCTTTTAAAGCTTTTAAAGGCAAAAATAAATCAATGCAATCAAAGACAAATATGTGCACATGAGCCACAAGACTACAAAGGATTAAAATCTGAATAGGCCCCATAAAATTTTCGACCCATTAAGGAATAAATGGAAAAAGGTCCATTAAAGAAAGCTTCTTCAAATGATATTTTGAAGAGACATCATCAAAGGAATCACTCTATGACATCATGCAATGACATCATGAGTACATCATCTCAAGTGGGCTCCAAGTTTCTGAAAATAGGCAAACAGCTCATAGAGACGTTGCAAAAACGTGTTGCTTCATGCCCAAGTTATGGTTGGATCACTGAAAAATGTTCTTGAGAACGTTCTCTGAAGACAGCTTGCACACTTGTTCCCCAAGCAACTTTTGGAGCGCATTTTTAAGTTTGGAATGGATTCAAACGGCTCTTTTGTGACCTGTCCTCAAAGGCTATTCGTGCTCTATAAATAGAAGAGGCCATTGAAGGTTTAGAGCAAGAGTTTGAAATACAAAAGCACTTATCTCTCAAAAGCAATC